>SAMEA3387449__coassemble_1176_pt1 | contig 48457 bp, 36 predicted proteins | sample SAMEA3387449__metabat2_low_PE_011 | metagenome-assembled genome bin SAMEA3387449 (sample SAMEA3387449) | Felis catus | biome: Faeces | place: United Kingdom | collected 2012
GAGCTTGTCGCCCTGGGTGATCTTACGGTGCTGGGCGATGTACACGCGCACGGTCTGGTTCACGCCGTTGGGCAGCTCGTCGCCGTCCTCCTCGGCGTCGGCGCGGGTGATCTCCTTGACGGCGATCACGGTGCCGGACTCGCCGTGCGGCACGCGCAGCGACGTATCACGGACCTCGCGGCTCTTCTCACCGAAGATCGCACGCAACAGGCGCTCCTCCGGGGTCAGCTCGGTCTCGCCCTTCGGGGTGACCTTGCCGACGAGGATGTCACCGGCCTCGACCTCGGCGCCGATGCGGATGATGCCGCGCTCGTCCAGGTTCGCCACCGCGTCCTCGCCGACGTTCGGCAGGTCGCGGGTGATCTCCTCGGCGCCCAGCTTGGTCTCGCGGGCGTCGATCTCATACTCCTCGATGTGGATCGAGGAGAGCGTGTCGTCCTGCACCAGGCGCTGGGAGACGATGATCGCGTCCTCGTAGTTGTAACCGTTCCACGGCATGAACGCCACCAGCAGGTTCTTGCCCAGGGCCATCTCGCCCTTGTCGGTCGCCGGACCGTCGGCCAGCACGGTGCCGGTCTCCACGCGCTCGCCGTTCTTGATGCGCGGCACCTGGTTGTAGCACGTGCTCTGGTTGGAACGCTGGAACTTGGTCAGCTTGTAGCTGGAGGTGGTGCCGTCGTCGTTCATCACGCGGATGATGTCCGCGGACACGTAGGTCACCACGCCCGGCTTCTCGGCCAGGATCACGTCGCCGGAGTCGATGGCGGAACGCCACTCGGAACCGGTGCCCACCAGCGGACGCTCCGATTCGATCAGCGGCACGGCCTGACGCTGCATGTTGGTGCCCATCAGTGCTCGGTGGCCCTCGTCGTGCTCCAGGAACGGGATCAGCGAGGCGCCGACCGACACCATCTGGCGCGGGGAGACGTCCATGTAGTCGACCATGTCGACCGGCACGTCCTCCGCCTCGCCGGCGGCGTCTCGCACCAGGGCGTCCTTGGAGATGAAGTTGCCGTTCTCGTCCAGCTCCTGGTTGGCCTGGGCGATGACGTGCTCGACCTCACGGTCGGCGGTCATGTAGACCACGTCATCGGTCACATGGCCGTGCTCGACCTTGCGGTACGGGGTCTCGATGAAGCCGAACGGGTTGATGCGGCCGAAGGTGGCCAGCGAGCCGATCAGACCGATGTTCGGGCCTTCCGGAGACTCGATCGGGCACATACGGCCGAAGTGGGACGGGTGCACGTCTCGCACCTCCATGGAGGCGCGGTCGCGCGACAGACCGCCGGGGCCCAGGGCCGACAGACGGCGCTTGTTGGTCACGCCGGCCAGCGGGTTGTTCTGGTCCATGAACTGGCTGAGCTGCGAGGTGCCGAAGAACTCCTTGATGGTGGCGTTCACCGGACGGATGTTGATCAGCGACTGCGGGGTGATGGCCTCGGCGTCCTGCGTGGTCATGCGCTCGCGCACCACGCGCTCCATACGGCTCAGGCCGGTGCGCAGCTGGTTCTGAATCAGCTCGCCGACCTGGCGGATGCGGCGGTTGCCGAAGTGGTCGATGTCGTCCACGTCCACGCGCAGCTCGATGTCCTCGCCGTCGCGGCGGCCCGGGAAGGTCTTGTCGCCGGCGTGCAGGGTCACCAGGTACTTGATGGTGGCGATGATGTCCTCACGGCTCAGGCTGCGGTCGTTGTAGTCCGCCTCCAGGCCGAGCTTGCGGTTGATCTTGTAGCGGCCGACGCGCGCCAGATCGTAACGCTTGGTGTTGAAGTAGAAGGACTCGAGCAGGTTCTTGCCGGCCTCCGGGGTGGCGGTGTCGGCCGGGCGGATCTTGCGGTACAGATCGGTCAGCGCCTCGTCCTGGGTCTCGATGGTCTCCTTGTCGAGCGCGTCGAGCACCAGCGGGTAGCCCTTGAACGCCTCGCGGATCTCCGGCTTGGTCATGCCGATGGCCATCAGGAACACAATGGCGGACTGCTTGCGCTTGCGGTCCACGCGCACGCCGAGCACGTCACGCTTGTCGATCTCGAACTCCAGCCAGGCGCCGCGGCTCGGGATGATCTTCGCGCCGAAGATCTCCTTGTCCGAGGTGCGGTCCGGGGTGCGGTCGAAGTAGACGCCCGGGGAGCGCACGAGCTGGGAGACGATGACGCGCTCGGTGCCGCCGATGATGAAGGTGCCGTGCGGAGTCTGCAGCGGGAAATCGCCCATGAACACGGTCTGGGACTTGATCTCGCCGGTGTCGCCGTTCTCGAATTCGGCGTTCACGTACAGCGGCGCGGAGTAGGTGTAGTCCTTCTCCTTGCACTCCTGCACGGTGTGGCGCGGCTCCTCGAAGTACGGATCCGAGAAGGTCAGGGACATGGTCTGGGCGAAGTTCTCGATCGGGGAGATCTCCTGGAAGACCTCATCCAGACCCGAGACATGCGGCACGGTGTTCGTGCCGTTCTCCAGATCCTCCTGCACGCGCTGCCTCCAGCGCTCGTTGCCGATCAGCCAGTCGAAGCTGTCGGTCTGCACGCCCAGCAGGTAGGGCACATCGATGGGCTCGCGGATGGAGCCGAAGTTCACACGGTCCGACGCCTTGTGCAGATCGATGTCATGCTGGTCGGCGCGTGCGATGATGGTGGTGGTACTCGTCGTAGCTTGTTCGGCAGCCAATGGACGTTCCTTATCGCTCGCTTGGTTCTTCGGTATCATTCCCCAGAAGCGCTTGGACGGCCGCCATATGCCTGTTCGCGGGCGCTTCTTCCTTGTCAGCATGCCCGCCATATGACATGCATATACGCAAACACATTATGCTACCGCACCTCGACACGCCTGACAATCCAGGCGTGTCCCGTCTGAGGCGGGCGCGGTCCTGCACTGCCACACTGCCGCACCGGCGCGACGCACCGCGGCACCGATCCGCCGCCATACCTTTCCCGACGGCGTCATGGCGCACTGGCCCATCGCCCGCGGCTTCTCCCCCTACTGCACGACGAACGGCACCTGCTGGCTGACGACCTCCGGATGGTCCTTCAGACTCAGCTGCGCCATATACGTGCCCGCCCCGACCTTCGGCAGATCGGCGTCGTCCACGCACTCCGACCCGGAACGGTTCGTGTTCCACCTCATGGTCTGGATATCCTTATCCCCCTGCGCCATCATCAGCATGCGGGATTCGACCGGGCAGGAGTCGGACCGCCAGACCTGGTCATCCCCGGAGGTGATCGTCAGCACGCGATTCGCATCCGACCCATCGATCAGACAGCTGACCGTGCCGCTGTACACGATGCCGGCGGCGAAATCGATCGACCCGCCCACGGGAACGGTCTGGGCCGTGGTGGACAACTCCAGGGAGATGCTGTCCTCCACGCAATCGCGCACACCGGTGCTGGGCGTGGGATCGGGCACGGCCTTGCGCGCGATGCCCACGTCATGGCCCGCCACCAATGCCCCCACAGCGAACGCGCCGCGGCCAATGCTGTACACGCAGAACCCGACCAACGCCAGCACCAGCACCAGCACGACGCCGACTACAATACGACGCCTCCGATAGATACGGCGCTGCTTCTCGCTCAGTTTGCGTTTGCGCCGCTTACCGGTGCGCGCTGGTGTACGTGTGGCCATAACACATTAGTCTAAAGGGGGCATGCGCGCCACAGCGACGTTCCCAGCCCGTCATCGCCATTTTCACACCATACTGATACGTCACTGATACGTCCGATGCCGTTTCCTCCCTCACTGCGGCAGGCGCAGCGAGCCGTCGGGCAGCATATCCAGCAGACCGTCCTCGTCCAACGAGGCGATGCAGGCATCCAGCTGCACATGATCCGGCCACAACTGTTCGATTTGCGATCTCGGCACGGCACCCGGCGCGCCCGTTTCGAGCCGGCCGTCCGCCACACCACGCGCCGCCTGTGCGGCGTCCTGCCGCAAGGCGTTCAGGATAATGCCCCGCACCTGACGGTCCGTGCCCTGGAACCGTTGGCGCGGCCGGGTGCGCCGCTCCCCCAGCCCGGGAAGCCCCGCCGCCAGGAACGCGCACTCGTCCCGCAACGGGCAGTCGCCGCACTGCGGCGCCTTGGCCGTACAGACCGTGGCCCCCAACTCCATAACCGCCTGGTTCCATATCACCGACGGTCTGTGCGGCATATGTCGGACTTTCCCTGCGCCACCATGCAGATCGGCATCGCGCACGATGCCCGCGTTCGCGTCCGTGTGCGCATCCGACGACGAGTCCGAAGCCTCTTGGCCCCGGCCCTCCTCGGGCAGCACGCGCCCAGCCAATTCGCGCTCGGCCCGGGAGGCCGCACCCCCGCGCGACTCCACACCGAGGAAGACCCTGCTCAGCACGCGGCGGATATTCGTATCGATAACTGCAACACGCTCGCCGAAGGCGAAGCTCAGCACGGCGGAGGCCGTGTAGTCGCCCACGCCGGGCAGGGCCACCAACTCCTCATACGTATGGGGCAGCTCGTTGGCGTATTCCTCGGCCACCACACGGGCGCACTCCTGCAATCGCAACGCCCGCCGCGGATAGCCAAGCCGTCCCCAGGCGGTGATCACCTCGGCGGTGGAGGCGACGGCGAGCGCCGCCGCGTCCGGCCAGACGGCCATCCAGGACTCCCAATACGGCACCACACGGCTCATCTGCGTCTGCTGGCTCATCACCTCGGAGACCATCACGCCCCATGGCGTGGTACGGCCGAATCGCCACGGCAAGTCGCGCGCGTTCAGTTCCCACCACGCGGCCAGATGACGGCATGCCGCCGTGGCGCTGACCCGCAGCCGCTCTTCACGTTCGATTTCTTCAGGCACTCCACCATTGTGCATGACACTCCGCCTACCACGCCATGTGTTCGCTTCCCGGGCAGGAACACTGCATGACTATATGCGACTGTATGAGCGTCGCCCGCGGCCTGTCGGCTTGCCTCCCTAATGTTGGCAATCATGACGAACGAAGCAGCGAACCCGCAGGCCCCGGAGGCGCAGGTCGAGCAGATGTACGAGTACGGCTACCGGAAATCGAACTACGGACCGGACGAGCTGGTGACCGACGCGCACGGCAATCCGATCAGCGTGGTGGACGCCATGCTCTCGGCCGAGGCGGCCGCCCAGGCGGAGACCGTGACCCCGCACCTGTGCTACTACTCACCGCGCATCCCGGGCAACACCGGTTCGGCGATCCGCCTGTGCGCGGTGACCGGCACGATCCTGCATCTGGTGGAGCCGTTGGGCTTCAACCTGCATGACACGAAGCTGCGCCGCGCCGGGTTGGATTATCACGACATGGCGCATGTGGTCATGCACCCGAACTTCGAGAATCTGGTGGAGTCGATGCCGAACTCGCGCATCATCGCGTTCACGGCGCATGCCACCAAGCTGTATACCGAGATTGAATACAAGCCGACCGACATCCTGCTGTTCGGCCCGGAGCCGGGCGACATCCCGGACCCGGTGGACATCATGTTCGGCCCGCATGTGGCCGAGCAGGTCCGTCTGCCGATGCGCCCGAGCCTGCGTAGCCTGAACCTGACGAACTGCGCCTCGATCGCGATCTACGAGGCCTGGCGTCAGCTGAACTTCGAGGGCGGCAAGTAAAGAGGAGCAGGCCGTATCGCTGGCCGCTCCGTCCGGCGAAGGAAAGACATCGATAACAACGCAGCCCCCTCATTGGAGGGGGCTGGACAGCGATTGTGGACGGCGCCGCCCTGAATCGGAGGGAGCCGCCGCCGTTGCCGACTAGTTCTTGAAGCTGTGGATCGGCGCGGGGATGCGGCCGCCACGGGTCACGAATGCCTCGCAGCTGGTCTGGTTGACCGGCATGATCGGCGCGTAGCCCATCAGGCCGCCGAATTCCGCCGAATCGCCCACGCCCTTGCCGTACACCGGGATGATGCGCACGGCCGTGGTCTTCTGGTTGACCATGCCGATGGCCGCCTCATCGGCGATGATGCCGGAGATCGTGGCCGCGGTGGTGTCGCCGGGGATGGCGATCATGTCCAGGCCGACCGAGCACACGCAGGTCATGGCTTCAAGCTTCTCGATGGTGAGGCACCCGGCGCCGGCGGCGTCGATCATGTTCTTGTCCTCGGAGACCGGGATGAACGCGCCCGACAGGCCGCCCACATACGAGGACGCCATGATGCCGCCCTTCTTGACCTGGTCGTTGAGCATCGCGAGCGCCGCGGTGGTGCCGGGGGCGCCGACCTGCTCCAGGCCGATCTTCTCCAGCACCTCGCCGACCGAATCGCCGACGGCCGGGGTGGGCGCCAGCGACAGGTCGATGATGCCGAACGGGATGCCGAGCCGGCGCGACGCCTCCTGCGCCACGAGCTGGCCAACGCGCGTGATCTTGAACGCGGTGCGCTTGATCGTCTCGCACAGGAATTCGAAGTCGCGGCCCTTGGCCTCGTCGAGCGCGCGGGAGACCACGCCGGGGCCGGAGACGCCGACGTTGATTACCGCGTCGCCCTCGGTGACGCCGTGGAAGCCGCCGGCCATGAACGGGTTGTCATCCGGGGCGTTGCAGAACGCCACGAACTTGACGCAGCCGTAGCTGTCATTGTCACGCGTGTTGTAGGCGATGTCCTTGATGATGTGGCCGAGCAGTTCGACGGCGTTCATGTCGATGCCGGTTTTGGTGGAACCGACGTTGACCGACGAGCAGACGATGTCGGTTTCGCTCAATGCCTGCGGCAGCGAGCGGATGAGCATCTCCTCGGCCGGGGTCATGGATTTGGAGACGAGCGCCGAGTATCCGCCGATCAGGTCCACGCCGACCTGCTTGGCCGCGCGGTCGAGCGCGTGCGCGAGTTTGACGAAGTCCTCGGAGGACTTGCAGGCGCTGGCGCCGACGAGCGAGATCGGGGTGACGGTGATGCGCTTGTTGACGATCGGGATGCCGTAGTCGCGTTCGATGGCCTCGCCGGTGGCGACCAGATCCTTGGCGTAGGTGGTGATCTTGCGGTAGATGTTGTCGGCGACCACGTCCACGTCGGCGTCGGCGCAGTCGAGCAGCGAGATGCCCATCGTGATGGTGCGGACGTCGAGCTTCTCCTGCTCGATCATCTGATTGGTCTCATGGACCTCCATGATGTTCAGCATGTGCGTGTTCCCTTCGGTACGATCTTCGGATTGGATGGGTGCGTGGCGAACTGCCAGGCAGGACAGCCGTCAGACGCGGTGCATCTTGGTGAAGATCTCCTCGCGCTGGCAGCGGATCTTGACGCCGATCTGCTCGCCGAGGGCGTCCAGGTCGGTGACCATCGTGCCGAATTCGGTGTCGACGTTCGTGTAATCCACAATCATCATCATGTTGAAGAAGCCGTCGATGATGGTCTGGGAAATGTCAAGCACGTTGACGTGGTGTTCGGACAGATACGTGCAGACGCGGGCGATGATGCCGACGGTGTCCTGGCCGACGACGGTGATGATGGCCTTGTTCATGCGATGGTCTCCCTAGTTCTTGCGAGATGCCGTTTGATTGGATACCCCCAGTATAGGGACTGCCGCAGTCAAGCCGGGCTCAAGGTGTGGAGCCTCAAACAACCGATGCCCTGATGAACGCAAGCAGTTCCTGATAGCCGACGTCGCCAGCAGCGACCGCAAGAATATTGCGATACAAGGTTGCATGGTCAAAGACTACGCGCACGCCATAGGCCCGGAGAAGAACGAGCATCAACGCGAGACCTGTGCGCTTGTTGCCGTCAAGGAAAGGATGCTGTGTGATGACCTCGTAGGAAAGACGGGCGGCCTTCTCCTCCACGGAAGGATAGAATTCGACCTCGCCGAACCCGGACCATGGCTGCGCCAGACACGCCTCCAAGGCATCACGATCGCGAATCCCCGGCATGCCCCCATGACGTCGGATCTGCATATCATGAACGGCAATCGCCGTATCCACATCAATCCATTCAGGATTCACGGGCCAACGCCTCGAACACATCGCGATAATCCGAGTCCACTTCGTTCGCCAACTCGAGATATCCCTTTCCGGAGGAGGTCGCGTCCACGGGCACGATCTTGAATGCCGGCTTGTTGTTTCTGAATACGGTTATCTGCACATGATCGGCCATAACCTTGTCGGCAATAGCCGACAAATCGCGACGTACATCCGAAAAACTCGCGGTCAACGGCATGATAACCACTCCTTCCAAGCATACATATATTGCATCAAATATTGTGCAATATATGGTACTACGGCTCTTTCATATCTTTGTTTATCTTTTCATATTCTTGTTTATCTTTTCGGCTTTCTACACAACGCACCCCAGTTAGGAAGCCGACCGCATAGGTGCCACCGCACCGTGGTAACACCGTTGAACCGGGCTCAGTGCGCGCACATGCCGCGGCAACAACGGCCGCACGTCGAACATCAGCCTCACTCTGGCTCACCCGCCTTGCACAGGCGTTCCTGTTCGACAATCTCCTCGTCCGACAAATCGCCTTCCACGTCGGGCAGCTCAACGTTGGCGAACATTTCGATGATCGCCAACTTGCGTTCCACGTTCACGCGGGGCGTCATCATCGCTGTCATCATTGAATCACCCCCATGTCGTAATACACACACCATATAGGACGCCTTCAGCGGCTCGCAACACAAGAAGCACGTCCTTCCGCCGTCAATTCCAATCCATGGACAGACAAAACTCTTGGTTTTCATCCTCATCTGCGCAGACTATCCCAATCGACCTTTCACCGAAGAAAGGAAGCGAACCAATGAGCAGCATTCACCGAAAAGTGAAATTCCGGGCATTTCTCACTGCATTGTCCTGCATTGTGTTGTTGCATTCTTTCACAACCCCTGCCGAAGCATATGAAAGGAATGGCATCAAATGGCCATTCCCGACACAAATTATCAGTGCCTATACGGATGTCACCGGCAATTATTCAACCGCTTTGAATCAAGCAATAACCAATTTCAACACCTCAACACAAGTTCATCTTTCCCGGCACGACGGCGCACCGTGGGTTGCACAAGTGCAAAACTACGGGGCTGTGGACTGGGAAGGAATGTCAAAGACGAATACGGGTAACGGTGTCTATACCGTCACTTGGGCACGCAGCAAAGTGAACACCGCATACATTCCCGCATCAACAGCCGTATCACGAATCAAGATCCTATGGCTGCATGAACTATGTCACGTGTGGGGACTAGGCCATACGACCAATCCGCGCACAGTGATGTATTGGAATGTGGCCACACCCTATGCCAACGGAATAAGCTCGCTCACTTCGGACGAGATTAACGGGATCAACAGCATCTACTGAAAAGGAGCAATCATGAAACGGACCAAAGCGATTGGCGTTGCCATCGCTATACTAATATGTGCGACATGCACGCTGTCGGCGTGCAGCACCGACACGACACAGGCCCAGGCCGATGATGGCACGAGTTCCTCGCACGGGCAAACCAACGGCTCCACTTCGACCGAGTTTTCGCGCGTCAAGCTGTACGAGACCCTCGATGATCTGGCAGCGGACAGCAGTCTGATTGTCATCGGCACTGCTGAGGCGGTCGAAGTGACTCACGACATCGATGGGCTGACCCCATTCAGCGTGTTCAACGTCGCCGTCAGTGAAGTACTCAAGGGCGACGTAGCCGTCGGAGACACCGTAGTCATGAGGCAGACCGGCGGCGAAGGCGATCCCGGCGTGCTTGAAGACGGACAAACCGCACTGCTCTACCTGACCCCCACCGGCTTGGATGGAGAGCTCGCTTCGCAGTACTATCCGGTCGGCGTAACCGCCGGCGTGTACGTACTTGATGGGGATGTCGCGGCGTTGTCAGCAGACAACGATTCCGCCGCCACCTTCTCACACACCGTCACCGACACCGGCGATTCCATCCCGAACGTCCTCTCGCTTGAGGAAGCCAAAGATTCCCTCTAAGCCGGGCTGCACCCGGATAACAGTCACCGACGGCGTCGTTACAGTAACGGCACATGTTTCCGTCATGCCGTTCACAGTCGACGCCAACCGGTAACGAACGATCCCGCGCCCCAGCCGTAGCCGGGGACGCGGGATCGTGCACATCCGAACTCAGGCCTCGCGGCTGGCGGAGGCGGAAGCGACCGCGGCGAGCGCGCGCGGCGCATGGAAGCCTCGGGCCTCGAACTCGTCGGCGATCAGCTGCGCCACCTCCTGACTGCGACCCTTGTCCACCAGGGCGATGATCGAGCCACCGAAGCCGCCGCCGGTCATACGTGCGCCGTATGCGCCGTTGGCGCGGGCCACGTCCACGGCCACGTCGAGCTCGGGCACGGTGACCTCGTAGTCGTCGCGCAGCGAATCGTGCGAGGCGTTGAACAGGCGACCGGACTCGGCGATGTCGCCGGCGGCGAATGCCTTGACGAACTCATCCACGCGGCCGATCTCGGTGATGACGTGGCGCACACGCTTCTTCATCGTCTCATCGTTCAGGCAGTTGAGCAGCGCAGCGAGCGAACCTTCCGGATCGGTGGAGTAGGCGACCGCCTCGGCCACGGCGCGCAGATGCTCATAGCCGAGCAGTTCCGCGGCCTGCTCGCAGGTGCGGCGGCGCTGCTCGTACTGGCCGTCGTTGAGCTGGTGGTGCGCTTGGGTGTCGACCACCAGCAGCTCCAGGCCGTACTTGTCCAAGTCGAACTCCTGCTGGGAGACGCTGTCCACGGCACTCAGGCCCGGCATGCAGTCCAGGCGGATCGCGTGGCCGGCGGTGCAGCGCATCGAGGCGTTCTGATCCAGGCCGCCGGTGGAGGCGCCGGCCATATCGTTCTCCGATTTGATGGCCATGGTGATCAGCGTGACGCGCCCCTCGTCGGTGGCCCCGTAGCCCAGACCGTACACGTCGTCCAGCGCGAGCGCGGTGGAGCAGGTCATGGCGGCGGAGGAGCTCAGGCCGGAGCCGAGTGGTACGCAGGAGACGAACGCGGCGTCGAAACCGCGCACCTGGTCGAATCCGGCCTCACGCATGGCCCAGGCCACACCGGTCGGATAGGCGGCCCAGCCGTCCACGCCGCGGGCCTTGAGGCCGTCGAGCTCGGCTTCGGCCACGGCGGTCGGGTTCACGTCGGAGACGAGGCGGACCGCGGTGTCCTCGCGCGGCTTCAGGGCCAGAAAGGTGCGGTGCGGCAGCGCGATCGGCAGGCACAGGCCCGCATTGTAATCGGTGTGTTCACCGATCAGGTTCACGCGGCCCGGCGCGGCCCACACACCGGCCGGTTCCTCGCCGAAGGTGGCGCGGAACAGTTCGGTGGCCCGGGCGACGCCGTCGTCATGGCTGATCGGTTCGATGAATTCAACGGAAGACATGGGGATTGTTCCTTTTCACTCGCGTTTGCCCGCGGCTCAGTCGGCGATGTCGATCGGGCCGAGCTCGTGGAAGCGCTGGGCGATGAGTTCGGGGGTGGTGTCCGAGATCCAGGCGGCCATGCCGGATTCGGAGCCGGCCAGGTACTTGATCTTGTTGGCGGCGCGGCGGAACGAGAAGAACTGCAGGTTCAGGCGGTAGTGCTCGCGGCGGGCGTCGTGGATCGGGGCCTGGTGCCAGGCGGCGATGTACGGCAGGTCCATGCCCAGACCGTCGCCCTTGTCGAAGAACGCGTTGCCACGCTTGAGGAGGGCGGAGTACATCTCGGCCAGATCCCAGCGCTCCTGGTCGTCCAGCTGATCCAGGGTGAGCACGTCGCGCACCGGGGCCACATGCACCTCCAGAGGCCAGCGGGCGGCGGCCGGCACGTAGGCCACCCAGCTGTGGTTGCGCAACACGATGCGCTCCTTGGCCTCGATCTCGGCGTTCATAATGTCCTTCAGGAGGTTGCCGCCGGTCTTCTCGAAGTAGGCTTCGGTGTGCTGCAGCTCAGCCTCCATCTTCGGGGCGATGAACGGGTAGCAGTACACCTGGCCGTGCGGGTGGGCCAGCGAGACGCCGATCTCCTGGCCATGGTTCTCGAACGGGAAGATCTGTTCGATGCCCTCCATCGTGGAGATTTCGGCGGTGCGGAAGGCCCATGCCTCCACCACGGTGCGCAGGCGCTTGACCGGCAGGTTGGCGGGCAGGCCGTCCTCATCGGGGTCGAAGCAGATGACCTCGCAACGGCCGGCGGCCATCTTCTTCTCCCACAGCGGGTTGCCGTCCACGTATTCCACGGCGTCGGAACGGCCGGGCACACGGACCATCGAGGGGAAGCGGTTCTCGAATACCACCACGTTGTAGTCGGTGTCCGGCACCTCGCCGTCCTGGTACGGATCGCCCGGCTTGCGAGCGGCGAGCGGGTTGCCCTTGGCGGTGGCGCCGGGGCCGGCGGTGATCGGGCGGTTCATGCGGGCAGTGGCCATCGGGATCCAGTCGCCGGTCAGCGGGTCGCGGCGCATCTCCGGGGCCGCGTACGGCACCTCCTCGCCGGCCGCGTTCAGCTGGTTGGCGAAGCGGTACGCCAGCTGACGCGGATCGTTGAGCTCACGCGTCTTCGCACCGCTCACGTATTCCGGATCATCATCCAGATAGAAGAAATCACGACCGTCCGCCAGCGTGGTCGGCGTGATGCGAATGTTCTCCGCGGCGTAGGGACCGGGAGTGTAATTCGCGTATTCACTCATGGTGATCACTCACTTTCCTCGGTAGGTTCGCTCTGGTGGGCCAGAACGAGTTCTTTTACCAAATCCCTGGTTTTGGCGACGGAGTCGGGGTCCAGCCCGTCGTCGGTGATGACCGTGTCCACCTGGTCGAAGCGCGCGAACAGCGACAGGGAGGTGCTGCTCCACTTGGTGTGGTCGGTCAGGATGATGGTGCGGTCGGCGATGTCCATCATGGCCATGTCGGTGGCGGCCTCCAGCGAGTTCGGCATCAGGAAGCCGCGCGGCACGGATACCGAATGGGTGCCCAGGAACACGGTGTTCACGCGCAGGGAGGCGATGACCTTGTCCGCGATGGGCCCGACCAACGAGTTCGAGCGGGTGATGACGCCGCCAGTGACGATGACCTCGACGTCCTTGGACTCCAGCGCCTGCACGAGCTCGGCGACCGGGATGGAGTTGGTCAGGATGGTGATGCCGCTGGCCTGTTGTGATTCGAGCAGGTGCTGCGCGAAGACATACGCCGTGGTGCCGCCGCCGATGGCGATGACGTCGCCCGGGGCCACATAGGCGACCGCCTCCCGTGCGATGGCGTCCTTGAGGCCGACATCCATCTGCGACTTGACGGAGAACAGCGGCTCGCTGAGCAGGGTGCTGGTCGTCACGGCGCCTCCATGCACACGCTTGAGCAGACCCTTGTCGGCGAGTTCGGCGATATCACGGCGAATGGTCATCGCGGAGACACCCAGCTCCTTGGATAGCGCGGTGATGCGCACGGCGCCTCTGGTGCGCAACCGGCTCAGGATCAGATGCTGTCGTTGCGATGAAATCATGTGAACATTATCGCACATCTTCACCCAAAACAACAACTTTTGACCGCAAAAATCACATCACGACACGCCGAAATTATCACAAATACCGAAAAATCAACCAAAATCGAACATTCCTCGGACTGTCGGGCAAGCCACCACCCGACGCACGATTCCGGCACCCAGCGCCGCATGCCCACCGCCAGTGACACAATGGATGCATGACCTACGTTTCCGAGAGCTTCTGGCACGACGCCGTCAACAAAGCCACCACCGACCTGTTCACGTTCGGATACAAGCACATCGTCAAACCGAACTTCGTGTTCAACCACACCCCGGACGTGGCGCACGACCAGATGATCGAGTTCTGCCGCGTCACCGGCAACATCCCGCCGCTGATGTGGCTGCTGCGCGAGATGCTGAACTACACCGACCCGGTGCTCGAAACCTCGGTGATGGGCGTGGACTTCGCCAACCCGTTCGGCCTGTCCGCCGGCCTGGACAAGAACTGCGATATGCCGGCGCTGATGGACAACGCCGGCTTCGGGTTCGAAACCGTCGGCTCGACCACCTCCCGCCCCTGCGCCGGCAACCCGAAGCCGTGGTTCCACCGCCTGCCCGAATACGATTCGATGATGGTGCACGTGGGTCTGGCCAACGACGGCAGCGACAAGGTGATCGCCCGCGCCGAACAGGCGTGGACCAAGGCCCGGTCCCTGCAGGTCTCCGTCTCCATCGCCCGCACCAATGACGACCTGGCCGGGGACATCGACGAAGGCATCGAGGACTACCGCATCTCGCTGGAACGGGCGGCCGGACGCAGCGCCATGGTGGAGATCAACGTCTCCTGCCCCAACACCCGCGCCGGAGAGCCGTTCACCGAAAGCCCCGAGAACCTCGACCACCTGTTCTCCGTGCTGGACACGGTGGACCGCCCGCAGCCCACGCTGGTCAAGATGCCGCTGAACAAGAGCTGGGAGGAGTTCCGCGACCTACTGGCCGTGCTGGCCGAGCACAACGTGCAGGGCGTCAGCATCGCCAACCTGCAGAAGGACCGCACCGGGCTGGAGATCCCCCGCGACTGGGAGGGCGGCCTGTCCGGCGGCCCGACCTACCGTGCCAGCAACGAGCTGGTCCGCCGCACCTACCGCGAGTTCGGCGACAGGTTCGCCATCGCCGGCATCGGCGGCGTGTTCACCCCGGAGCAGGCATACGCCAAAATTCGCAGCGGTGCCAGCCTGGTCATGTTCATCAGCTCGCTGATGTACCGCGGCCCGCAGCAGATCACCGTGCTCAAGCGCGGCCTGGCCGGCCTGCTCAAGCGCGACGGCTTCGAGCATGTCTCCGAGGCCGTGGGCGTCGACGCCTGAAGCCGAAGCACCAACATCCGCGGCACATCACATCAGTAGGCGCCGCGGATGTACTGGTCCGGATACGGCAGATCGGCCGGGGCAAGCCCCAGCTTGTGGGCGGCGCGCATCGGCCATGCGGGATCGCGGAGCGCGGCGCGCCCGATCTCAATGGCGTCGGCCCGCTCCGCCCGCAGGATCTTCTCGGCCTGCTTCGGCTTGGTGATCAACCCCACCGCCGTGGTCGGCACACCGGCCTGGGCACGCACCTGGGCCGCGAACGGCACCTGATAGTTCGGTTTGACCGGAATCGTGACATCCGGCACAATGCCGCCGGTCGAGACATCTACCAGATCCACGCCGTGATCCTTCAGCACACGCGACGCCGCGACCGTCTGGCCCAGATCCCAGCCGCCGGCCGCCCAGTCCGTGGCGGAGATGCGCACCAGCAACGGCATGTCCTGCGGGATCGTGGCACGGACCGCGTCCACGATCTCCACCAGGAACCGCATGCGCCCGTTCAGGTCGCCGCCGTACTCATCAGTACGCTCGTTGACCAGCGGATCGAGGAACTGCGAGATCAGATACCCGTGCGCGGCGTGGATCTCGACGGCCTGGAATCCGGCGGCCACCGCGCGCCCGGCGGCTGCGGCGAACTGGCCCACAATCGTATGGATCTCGTCCACGCTCAGTTCGCGCGGCACGGCATAGGAGCCATAGGCGTTGGGGCTGGGCGCCACGGTCTGCCACCCACCCTCCTCAACCGGCACGCTCTCGCCATCATGGCCGACACCGAAGCAGCCCGTGGACCCCTTGCGCCCGGCGTGGTTGAGCTGCACGGCCATGGCCGCGCCCGCATCCCTGACACCCTGCACGATCCAACGCCATGCCTCGATCTGCGAATCCTCCCATAGACCCACGTCCTTGGGGCTGATGCGTCCTTCGGGGCATACGGCGGTGGCCTCGGCAATGATCAGACCGAAGCCGCCGAGGGCGCGGGACACGTAATGCTGGTAGTGGAACGGCGTCGGCTTGCCGTCCCAGGCGTACGCCGAATACATGTCCATCGGGGGCAGCCACACGCGATTGCGCACGGTCAGGCCACGCAGCTGCATCGGTGTGAACAACAGCGGACGCTTACCCTGCGGCTTGGCCGACGCGGCGGCCTTCTTCTCGGCCTTCCCAGCCTTCTCGGCCTTGCGCTCCCGGCCGGCATCCTTGGCGTTCTTGCCGGCTTTGTTTTTGCCGGCCTTGCCCGCCTTGGCAGGCTTCTTCGACGCGCGTTCCTCCTCGTCGCGAATAAGCTCGGTCTCGTGGCGGTTCTCCTTAGAGAATCCACGGAAGTCGAAGTTGTCATGGGTCAGATCGTCCTGCATCATCCTGCCTCCCTTGTGCGATGATGTCACCTATTGTATGCGGGGATATGCGGAACGCCCGCCGAATGTCGGCGGGCGTTCCAAACTGCGTACCCCGAGCCGTGCGCTACCACGGCCGCGGGGCGGGGCTACTGGCCCTCCTGGTTCTGGTTCTGCGCCTGTTGTCCGTTCTGCGTGGTCTGGTTGCTCTGGTTGTTTTGGTTGTTCGTGGTGGACTGCACCCCCGAAACGGTCAGGTACTTTTGCGCCGGATTGCCATAGTTATTGTCGATCGGGGCGTTGATGGCGTTCAGATATGTATTCATGAACTGCTTCCACGCCGGGGTGGCAATGTACATGCCGAACCATTCGGAGCGATACACGCCGTTGATGGTCTTGTTGTCGAACGTGTTGTTGAGCGGATCCTGCGCGTCGCCGACGGCCACGAACGCGGACACCACATTCGGCACGAAACCGGCGGTCAGCATGTACGTGTTCTCGTTCGTACCGGTTTTGGCGAAGGTCTTGCGGCCGTTGTCCAGCTGGGTCGTCGCGGCCTCGCCTCCGGCGGTCACGACGCCCTGGTTGAGCGCGTACGCGGTGGTCTGTGCGACCTCCGGATCGATGGCCTGATGGCAGTCGGCCTGCGGAACGTCGATCTCGTCGCCGTTCTTGTCGGTCACGCGGGTCATGGCGATCGGCGTGCAGGCCACGCCGTTCGCGCCCAAGGTGGCGTAGACGTTGGCCATGGTCAGCGGGGACGCCTGCACGGCGCCAATGGTCATCGGGGCGTTGAACGAATTGGACGAGTACACGTCCATGGCCGAGGACGGCGAGTTGTGGTAGCCGAGGGCCGTGGCCGCGTCGGCGATCGCACACAGGCCGATCTGCGAGGCCATCGACGCCTGCGTGGTGTTGTGCGAACGGATCAGACCCTGCAACGGGGTCTCCGGGTTCACGGTGCCGCCGCCGGAGTTCTCGACCTTCCATGTGCCGGTGAACGAGTAGTTGCTGCAGTTGAAGTTGCTCAACGGGTACGACGTGGATGTGCGCAGGCTTTCGTTGATCGAACGGCCCTGCTGCATCCAGGCCACCATGTTGATCGGCTTCCAGGTGGAGCCGACCTGCACGCCCCAGCCGCCGCCGTCGACCTGGTCGACCATGTAGTTCATCGAGGTCTTGGTCTGATCGCTGGCCGCCGCGTCGGTGGCGTCATACGTACGGTTGATGCCGAAACCGAGCACTTCGCCAGTGCCGGGCTTGATGGCCGCGATCATGACCTCCAGACCGGAGGGATCGGAAGCCGGGATTGTGTCGTTCGCCGCCTGCATGGCCGCGTTGTTGGCGTTCACGTCCATGGTGGTGTAGATGTCCAGACCACCCTCGTTCAGCAGCTTCTGACGGTCCGCCTCGGTTTCGCCGAACTCCTCGGAGTTGAGGATCTTGGTGGTCACGTACGAGCAGAAGAACGCCGCGTTGCCGGCCGACTGGCAGCCCCGGTTCACCGATTGGATATTGAGCGTATCCACCAGCGGGATGTTCACCGCCTCGTCATACTCGGCCTGCTCGATCAGGCCCTGGTCCAGCATGAGCTTGAGCACGATGTTGCGCTCATTCTCCGAATCCTCCTGGTTCTCGGGGATCGAGGGATCCAGGCCCGCGGGGTTCTTGGTGATGGCGGCGATGGTGGCCGACTGCACCAGATTCAGATCCTTGGCGTGCACGTTGAAGTACCGTTGCGCCGCGGTCTCCACACCATACAGATTGTTGGACCCGAACTGGGCGATGTTCAGATACCCCTGCAGGATCTCCGGCTTGGAGTACATCTTCTCCATCTGCACGGCGATCAGCATCTCGCGTAGCTTACGGGCGATCGTGCTCTCCTGAGCATGGTATTCCGCGATCGGATCGTTGTCCTCGCGTGCCTGCACCATCAGCACGTTCTTGACGTACTGCTGGGTCAGCGACGAACCGCCCTGCATATCGCGCTTGAGCACGTACGTCTGTATGAACGCGCGCATGACGCCCTGTACGTCAACGCCGGAATGCTCGAAGAAGCGGCGGTCCTCACGGGCCACAATCGCCTTCTGCATGTATTCGGACACGTCCTTGATCGGCACCACAACACGGTTCTGCGAATAGAACGTGGCGATCAGCGAACCGTCCGACGCATACATGCGCGACTGCTGCGGCAGGCTCGCCACATCGAAATCAATCCCCTCCACCTGCAGGGAAGGAATCACGGCCTTCGCCACGGTGTTGGCGCCGAACACGGCCGGCACGAACAGCAGGCTCGCCACAACGCCGCCGGTGACGCACAGCACGATATAGGCGAGCACCAGCGAGAGGGCACGACGGATGGTCATCGATTTCTTCTTCGGCATGGTGCCCATTCTAAAGAGGTCCCTCTACCTCGCCCCGCCCCGTCCACGTCCGTTGCCATTTCATCACAACTGGCCGGAATGTCTGGAAAATGGCTGAAAACAGACCAACGAATCTGACATGCGCGGCGGCATCCGGACAGGGGCGGATCCCCCACTGCCCCGAACGCGCCATACCGGCGCCCCGGTCGCCGGCTCGTCGCCGATGCGCCGGGCATCGGACCGGATCCGCCACAGGGCGACCACCAGCCGAACCGGTTACCGGCGCGAACGACGAATCAGCATACCCGGCTGGTAGATGACGATCGACCGCCCCTCACGCGCGATCCACCCACGGTTCGAGAAATCCATCAACGCCTTGTTCACGGTCTCCCGGGACGAGCCGACCAGCTGGGCCAGCTCCTCCTGTGTCAGATCGTGCGGCACCTTCAGGCCGGCCTCCACCGGCTCACCGAACCGCGAGGCCAGATCCAGCAACGTTTTGGCCAAACGGGCGGGTACGTCCATGAACACCAGGTCGGCGATGCGCTCGTTGTTGCTGCGCATCCGGTTCGCCAACACCTGCAGCATGTCCACGGCCACACGCGGGTACCTATCCAGCCATGCGAACAGCGCATCATGCTCCAGCCACACCACGCGGGTGCCGTTCACCATCGCCACCGCGGAGGCCGTCCGCGGGCCACCGGTCGGGTCGAACACCGGAATCTCGCCCAGCACCTCGCCGCGTGCATGGATGCTCAGCAGCTGCACCCGACCGTCATTGGACTCGCGCGTCAGCTTCACACGTCCCTTCTCCAACAACCCCATACGATGATCGGTATCCCCCTGCGTGAAGATGTGCTCGCCCTTGTCATATACCGATTCACGAAGCGCGGGCAGCAACTCCTCCGCCTGTTCCGGAGAGACCTGTTTGAACAACGCCGTATGCAATAACGTGTTCTCGTCATTGGGAATCGCGTTCGGTGTCGCCATTGCCAGTCGATCCTCCTGCCCGTTACTGTGCCGGCTCACGATCAGCCCTGGTACGCCGGCGACGGTTGTCCTCATTCGCCTTGCCCAATATTGTAGCCCCATCCGCCCACCCCACCCGCGTAAATTGGTCAACAGTTGAAAAAGCCGCGGACAGAAGGACATGCACGACCGCCATCCCCAACTGCGGAAAACACTGCGGAAGCAGGGCCGTTTACGCGCATAAGTCAACAGTTGAGAAGTTGACGGACGGGTCAGCTGTTGACGGAAAGGAACTGTCCTAAGGATCTGGACAAGGCGCGAATCAGGGTGTCCCGCTCCATGCCTTGCAGCGAGGGCTGCAGGCACAGCGGCGCCACCCGCTTGGACGCCGAACGGACGGCCTTGTCGGACAGTTTCTCCGGGGAGGTGTTCAGCAGCCTGGCCATCAACGCGCCGTCCAGTTCATACGCCAGCGTGGTGTGATGCAGCACCGCGCCCGGACCGTCACTGTCCGGTGGCGCGGGAAACCGCCGTTGCGCCGCGCCGCCCGCTTTACCCCACTGCGCGGGATCCCGTTCGCCTACTGTATCGTGGCGGGCGTCGTCAACCACCGCTATATCGTTCAGTCCCTGGAACCGGGCGTCGACCCCCAACCCCCGTAGGGCGTCGATCAGCCAGCTGTCACACAACCGGTAGGCCTCCGCCGCGTCCAGGCCGTCCACGAACCATCGCGGCGCGTACAGCGAATAGGTGATCGCCCCTCCCGGCTGGACCACCATCGTGCCGCCACCCGTGCACCGGCGGACCACCGTGAACCCCAGTCGTTCCGCCTCGTCCACATGAACCTCGTCGGGTATCGACTGGAACCGTCCGACCACCACCGCGGGCGACGACCATTCCCAGAACCGCAGGCTGGCCGGCCGTTCCCCCGCCGCCACCTCGCGCGCCCATTGCTCGTCAATCGCCATCTGCTCGACGGGGCTGCGGGGCACGTCGTGAATGACAACCGGCGCAAGCCTGCGCCAACGGTCAAGCCAGTCCGATGGCCAGCCGGCATGTGGTGCGGGACGATGACCGCACAAGCCGTATGACGCCGCACCCGCCAGAGGACCAGTCTCGGCAACGGCGTCGGCCACCATATCGTTCGGCGGCACGTCCGCCAGTTGAGGTCCCGCCAGCATCCCCGTCTTGGTGACGGCATCGTTCACCGTGCCGTTCAATCCCACCGCAAAGGCAGCCGATTCGTCACCGATGCCCATCGCCCGGGACAAGGCCCGCGCCATCGCCTCGGCACCGGTGCCGACCAACCGCACCCCGTCGTGCCGTGTGCAAACCTGCAGCAGCCGATCACGCCAGTCGGCGATATCGATAGCATCCGCCACGGCATCGGCGCGCACTCCATCATCGTGTGCCTTGGGGCGCGCAGCCCGCTCCTGCGCATCCGCATGTTCCCGCGCGGCGGGCGCCGGCAGCGCGCTCCCATCGCCATCCTGTGCGCCTGTCCTACCGACAGACGCCTCCCGGGCGCATGCCAACAGCGTGCGTTCAAGGTCATCCAGCAGCAGTGGGGCGCCATCGCCGTCGATGAAGAAGTCGCCGTCCAGCCGGCATGCGACCGGCAGCCCCGATTGGTCGGTCTGCACGGTGACGGCAACGAGTTTCCCGCCGGGCGTCTTGACCGCTCCACGCCGCATACCCATGGCACCCCCTAGTAATCCGTGGCCTCGGCGTGGTACGGAATCGACAGGAGGTCTCTCCGAAGACTCCGTACCGTACCACGTGGCGGCCCTCAGCCCGCAAATGGCTTGTTTTCAACGTTCTGTTCCGTACCACACGGGCGTGGTACGGTACGGAGCCAGTATAAAACGCTTCTCCAGATTGGGTACCCCATAGGGGTGGGTATGCGACCCGAAGCAACACCGATTCGGCGTTCCGTACCATCGACGGACCCGACCAGCCCAGCCATACACCCCATACGACAATGCGCCGCGTCCCTATTGGCACGCGGCGCATGATTGCAAACTTATATGGCGGTCCCGTGGCGTTACAGACGCGCCAGGATGTCGCGGCCGATCTCGTCGGTGCTGCGCGGCGTGGAGCCGAGCTCGGCGATGTCCGCCTCGACCGCGGCGTCGATGCGCGCCGCGTCCTCGTCGAAGCCGAGGTGACGCAGCAGCATGGCGGCGGAGAGGATCGCGGCCGTCGGGTTGGCGATGCCCTTGCCGGCGATGTCCGGGGCCGAGCCATGGATCGGCTCGAACATGGACGGGAACTCGTTGCACGCGTTGATGCAGCCGGACGCCGAATATCCGACGCCGCCGACCACGGCGCCCGCCTCGTCGGTCAGGATGTCGCCGAAGAGGTTGTCGGTCAGGATCACGTCGAAGCGCGAGGGGTCGGAGACCATGTAGATGGTGGCCGCGTCGATATGGCAGTAGTCGTGCGAGACCTCGGGGTACTCACGGCCCACGCGGTCCACGATGCGCTGCCACATGTCGCCCGCGTTGACGAGCACGTTCTTCTTGTGCACGAGGGTCACATGCTTGCGGCGCTTCATGGCCAGGTCGAAGGCGTAGCGCACCACGCGCTCCACGCCGTAGGCGGTGTTGATCGAGACCTCGGTGGCCACTTCGGCCGGGGTGTCGCGGCGGACCGCGCCGCCCGCGCCGCAGTACAGGCCTTCGGTGCCCTCGCGCACGACCACGAAGTCGATCTCGCCCGGATTGGCGAGCGGCGAGGTCACGCCCTTATACAGCTTGGAGGGGCGCAGGTTCACGTACTGGTCGAGTTCGAAACGCAGGCGCAGCAGCAGGCCACGCTCCAGGATGCCGGCCTTGATGCGCGGGTCGCCGACCGCGCCGAGCAGGATCGCGTCGGTGGTCTTGATGCGTTCGAGTTCCTCGTCCGGCAGGATCGCACCGTCACGCAGGTAACGCTCGGCGCCCAGATCGAAGTTCTCGTATTCGAAATCCGCCGCGCCCTGCACCGCCTGTTCAAGCGCCTTCTGCGCCCAGGGGGTGACTTCCTTGCCGATGCCATCGCCGGGGATGACGGCGATGCGATACTTCGTTGTTGTTTCGCTCATAGTGAGCGACACTACCCCGGTTGCGGGCAGGCCGTCCCGAACGGTTCAGCAAGTGGACAGGGCACCCTGCCCTTACGCCACACCCATGGTCCGCAGACACCAGGCGTTCTCGAACGAGACCTCCTTCCACTGCTTGTACCGTCCGGTGGTGCCTCCGTGCCCCGCCTCGACCTCGATCTTGGCGATGACGTCCACGCCGGCCGTCTGCAGCCGCGCCATCCATTTGAGCGGCTCGACGACCAGTACGCGCGTATCGTTCATCGACGTGGTGATCAGGATCTTCGGGAAGCGGGCCACGCGCGGGTCGTCGGGCGATTCCGGCGCGTTCTCATACGGCGTGTACGACTTCATGTACCGGTAGACCTCCGGATCATGCAACGGGTCGCCCCATTCGTCCCATTCGGTGACGGTCAGCGGCAGCGAGGGGTCCAGGATGGAGGTCAGCGCATCCACGAACGGCACATCCGCCTCGATGCCGGCGAAACGCTCGGGGGCCAGATTCGCCACGGCGCCCATCAGCAGGCCGCCCGCCGACCCGCCGACGGCCACGGTGCGCTCGGGGTCGGCGAGTCCCGCGTCCTGCAGGGCGGCCACCGCGTCTACGAAATCCTCGAAGCTGTGGCGTTTGGCCAGCCGCCGCCCCTGCTCGTACCAGGCGCGCCCCATCTCGCCGCCGCCGCGGATATGCGGCACCGCATAGAGCACGCCGCGGTCGAGCATGCTGAGCCGGGCCACGGAGAATCCCGGATCGGAGCTGATCTCGTACGCGCCGTAGCCGGTGACGAACATCGGGAGATGGTCGAGCGCCACGCCGCGCCGCCAGACCAGGGAGACGGGGATGCGTTCGCCGTCCCGCGCCGTGATCCACATGCGGCGTTCCATATAGTTACGTGGGTCGAAGTCGCCGAGGACACGCGCCCGCTTGAGCAGCAGGTCCTCGCCGGTGGCCGGGTCGAACTCGTGCAGCTCGCCCGGGCGCGTGTAGCCGGAGAACGTGTAGCGCATGCGCGGCGCCTCGTATGTCGGGTTGCCGCCAGCCGCGATGGTGTACAGGCGTCGCGTGACATCGGGCAGCCCGTCCGCGGATGAACCGGACGGACCGGACGTGTCGGACGCGCCGGACGGACCGTGCTGCGTGAAACATCCCGTGAAACATGTGTCAGAGTCCAGGGAACCGGAGTTTTCCGCAGAATCCGCAACACCTGAATCGGGGACATCCCAATCGCCTTCGAGCGCGGGCGGCAGCAGCTCGCGGAACCGCCACGGGCGGCCGGCCAGGAAGTCCTCGGCGGCGTCCCGCTTGGTCATGACGCCCAGATGCGTCATGCCGTCCGCCCGGTAGCTGAGCGCCACATAGTGCCGGTGCAGGGCAATGCCCTCGATGCCCAGGCCGCGCGCCCCCTGCAGGATCGCCGGGTTCGAGGGGTTGCGGTAGGCGGTGCCGATCGGCTTGGCCGAGGCCCCGGGCTCGACGCGGTCCCCCTGCTCGCATCCGTACGGCGAGCCCTGCGCGATGCATACGCCCTCGCCGAGCCGGTACGGCGGTTCATGCAGCCGCATATCGATCACGTCGATCTCGAAATTCGGATTGAACGCGTTGTGGTACACCACCGCCAGCGGGATATCGGCGCCGTCCTCCCCCGCGCCTTCGAACCGGGCGAAGCTGACGTCGTATTCGATATCCGGTTCGCGCGGGATGAACGCGCGGAACTCGCCCTCCGGGGTGTCGGCGGGCAGCATGAGCACCTCGGTGGTGGTTTTGGAACCGGTGCCGATGACGATGTTGCGTTCGTCGAAGCTCAGGCCCACGCCGAGCCAGAACCGTTCGTCATGCTCCCGGAACACCTCCACATCGGCGGACACCGGCGTGCCGACCCTGTGTCGGCGCACCGCGCAGGGCCGCCATGCGTCGTCGAGCACGGTGTAGAACACCCACCGCGCGTCCGGTGTGATGCACGCGCCGGCGATGCCCTCAAGCACCTCGGGCAGCTCCGTGCCGCTTTGCAGGTCCCGGATGCGGAAATCGTAGCGCTCGTCGCCGCGGGTGTCGACGCCGTAGAGCATCCAGCGACCGTCGCGGCTCAGGTCCATGCCGCCGACCTGGAAGAAGTCGTGTCCCTCGGCCTCCCGATTCGTATCGAACACCACCTGCTCGCCGGGCATCGAGCCGGGTTCGCTCAGCGGATCGATTTCGGGAGGGGTCCAGTCATCCTCACCGCGGATCGGCAGGCGACACTGCACCGCATACTGCGATCCTTCGCGCGTGCGCGTGAAATACCAGTAGCCGTCCATGCGCGTGGGCACGGACATGTCGGTCTGTTGGATGCGTGAGGTCAGTTCGTTGAACAGCGTGTCGCGTAGGGGGTCGAGCGCTGCGGTGCGCCGTTCGCCGTACGCGTTCTGGGCGGCCACGTAGTCGCGGACTTCGGCGCTGTCCTTGTCCTTCATCCAGGCGTACGGGTCGAGGAAGGTGTCGCCGTGGTGCGTGCGCGCAGCGGGCTTGCGGCGGGCGACCGGCGGCACGGAGGCGGCGTCCTGCGACGATACGCCGCGTTCCATGGTCGCATGCGCTGCGGGGTTGTCCGGGGACGGCATGGTCTGCGCGGTTTCGTTCACGGCCGCGGAGGCGGCACCCTGCTGCTCTTGCATCATGCAGGCGATTATATGCGCAACCGTGCCGCCGTTGCGCTCCGCGAGTCCGGTCACGCGAACCGCTCGAGGTACGGGAGCATGGTTTTCATCAGATTCGCGCCGGTGGTGCCGGTGAAGACGGGAACATCGGTGACGGGCATCGGCTGGGTGGCGGAGACCCCGGCCACCGAGCCGAGCGGCGATGCCTCGCGTGGGGAGAGCTGACGGATGCCGATGGCGATGACGCGGCCCGGATACCGGCGGGCGATGGTGGCGTAGGTGGTCGGATCCTTCTGCCCGTCGTCGCCGATGAGGATGAATTTCATATCCGGGAAGTCGCCCATGAGCTGTTCGGCGAATTCGAGTTTATGCTGCACGCCGGTGGGGATGAAGGTCTTGGGGCGCGGGTCCAGGTCCCGCAGCAGCAACGGGCCGGCAGGGAAGCCGTGGTCGTTGATGAAATGGCGTATCGAGCTCTCCACGTTCCACGGCGAGGTGGACAGGTAGAAGAACGGCGCCTCCGGGAACAGCGCGGCGAGCTTGGTGAACAGCACGCTCATGCCGGGCACCGACGCGCGCTTCTTCGGGTTGGCGAACAGCACGTTGTAGACGGCCTTCCACAACGTGGGCACCTGCGTGATCATGATGGTGTCGTCCACGTCGGAGATGATGCCGACCTTGGAGCCGCTGGGGATGGTGAACAGGTTGGCGGTGACCGGCTTGCGGCGGTCGACCCGATAGGAGACGCGGTGGATGCCGGGACTGAGGCGATGCTCGGCGACGAGGTCGAGGTAACCGGCGGAGTCGGATACCGCGTACTCGGCGGTCTGCCGGCGCTTGGCGTCCGGCTTGTCATAGGATTCGGAGGTCCCGACCTGCACAGTTTCCAGCGGTGTGCCGTCGATGGCCACGCGCACGCGGCGGTGGGGCGCGGGGATGGCCAGCATGCCCCAGATGCCACGGATGCGGGCGCCGGGCCGGTGATGCTCCGGGGCGTACACGGTCCGACAAATCAGACGGGAGTAGGCTTCGGTGCCGTATCCGACGTAGGGTTCGATCTGGTCGTACCAGCCGAGCTGTTCGACGACCGGTGTGGAGACCCTCATCCACAGGTTGAAGACGGTGCTCACGGCACGGCGGAACAGGCGGACCAGCGGCGGTTTGGCCTCGATGCGCTCGTGTTTGGAGGCGGAGTCGAACGTCGTGACGACGCGCCGCGCCGGAATCGGTACGGTGGGCATATCATCCGTGGGTTGATGGACCTGCGGCGATGTCCGACGTGAATCACTCATAGATTCACTATACCCACACAATGGTTCGATGCAACCTCACCGCCGCCGCACGCGAGACAATCACTTGACGAGTTTGGCGTACTCCTCGGCGGTGAGCAGCGCGGGCTCGTCGTCGAGTTCGATCTTCAGAATCCAGCCCTCACCGTACGGGTCGTTGGTGATGATCCCCGGATCGTCCGAGGCATCGCGGTTCACGTACCGCACCGTGCCGGCCACCGGGCACACCAGCGGTTGGACGGCCTTCTGCGATTCGAGTTCCACGATCTCGTCGCCGGCCTCCACACGGGTGCCGGGTTCGGGCAGATCGACAAACACCAATTCGCCCAACTGGTTGACCGCGTACTCGGTCAACCCCACCACGGCGGGCTCCACCGAGGCATCCACCCAGACATGCTCTTCGGAGTATTCCAGATGCTCGGGAACATCAAGATTCAACGGGGTTTCGTTCGTTTCACTCATGGCACCAGCGTACAACGCCACACGCCGCCGCCCTAATCACACCATGGGACCGGCCCCGCCGTGGGGCCACCGTTGCGGCCCCATACGTCAGCGAACCGACGTCGGAGGCATCGGGCGGTACATCAGCGGACCGGACCAGAGGGGGTCGAGCCCACGACCTGCACGATGGTGCCTTCGGGGCAGTTGTCGTAGATCCACTTGGCGTCGGCCTCGTACATGTTCACGCAGCCGTGCGAGCCGTAGTGCGCCGGATCGCCGACCTGGATGCCGTAGTAGTTCCAGTCCGCCGTATGGAAGCCCTCGCCGCCGTTGAAGTAGCCGACCCACTTGACGCCCGGAGAGAGGTACTTCGAGCCGTCCTCGTTGTAGCCGCGCATGTCCTGTGACGCATACTTCAGGTAGATGTAGAACGTGCCGTTGTCGGTTTCGCCGAACGCGCCCGGGGTGCCGGTGCAGACCGGGAACGTGCGCACCAGCTGGTTGTTGTTGTACACGGTGGCCGTCTGCGAGGACTTGTCCACCACGATACGCATCGTGGCCTTCTCCTGCTTGGTCTCGAACGGGGTCACGTCGAATTCCGCGGTGATCAGCCCGCCGTTGCCCGCCTTGAGAGCCTCAAGCACCTTCGCCGCCGTCGTGTCGGTGTTCTTCACGGCCACGCCGTCCACGCCGTCCACGCGGGCCAGCAGCACGTTTCCGGCGTCGTCGATGATATCCGTCTGGTCGACCTTCTCCTGGTTGAGCTGCTTGGGCAGCTCGGCGGCCAGGTAGTCCTTGATGGCCTGTTCGTCATAGCTCAGGGTGATGGTGCCGTTCTGCACGTCGCCGGTCGGCTTGATCCACGACGCCACCGTGTCGTTCGACAGTTCGAAGTTGCGGTCGCGCTCGTTGGTGAGCACGATCTTGTTGTTGAGCCGCTGGTTGGCGTCCGCTGCGGCCTGGTTGGCGGCGTCCACACCGATGGGCATATCCACGTCCGAGTAGTCGATCTTCACGCTCGTCCCTGTGCCCGGGGCCTTGATGGCGTTGGCGACGGCCTTGTTCACGGCGTCCAGCTGCGGCGCCCGACCCACCTTGCCTTCGGTGACCGTGAACGCCTGTGATCCGGCATCGTAGGCGATCGAGGAGGGCACGGCCTGCTGGCCGTCGGCCACGAACCGGTCGGTCAGGAACGTGTTCGCCGTGTATTCGTCATACTCGGCGCTCAGGCCGATATCGGCCTTGGAGAACGGGTTGAGCCGGGCGAAGTCGGACAGCAGCGCACGCACGCCAGTCGCGTCCCCGTCGGTTTTGGCGTTGAGCAGCGCGTCCACGGTCGCGTCCACGTCCACGCTCACGCCGAGTTCCTCCAGCGAGGCCTTGATCTCCTGTCCGTCAGGGTCGGCAACGGTCAGCGTCGAATCGGCGATCGCACGCGTTACCGTATCGGTCAGGCGATCGCGGTCCTGCCCCGCCACGCTGATCTGGCCGAGCGTCACGCCGGGCGCGGCCTTGTCGGAGAAATACCAGCGCGCGGTGAACAGGCCGGCCACGGCCAGCACCAGCAGAGCGCCGATGACACTGAGGGTGATGATCCACGGCAGTTTGGTGTTCGGCTGCTTCTCCTCGTCGCCGGGCAGAGCGATGGCGTCCTCGCCCATGGTCATCGGGGACGCGTCTCCGACCGGTGGCATGGCCACGGTACGGTCGTCGTCCATCGGCGAGAAACCATCCATCTGATAGTCGTCGGACATTGTCATTCCCTTACGAATTCCCACTCTTTCCAAGGCATCACTATACGCAGCCGAACCGACTACAGCGCGCGTCCATACCATTCCTCGATCATGTACCGGGCTATGGCGGTCCGGTTCGGCGCGCTCATGCTCCCCCGTACCAATTCCGCGGTGTATTCGTCGCGGCTCACCCAACGCGCGTCCACGGTTTCCTGTCCGTCCGTGCGGATGTCGGTGTTCAGCGCGTATGCCTTGAACGCCACCATCAGCGACGCGGGGAACGGCCAGGGCTGCGACCCCAGGTACCGCACCTCCCCAAGGTCGATGCCGACCTCCTCCTTGGTTTCACGCCGGCACGCGTGCTCCAGGTTCTCCCCCGCCTCCACGAATCCGGCGGACACCGAATACAGGGTCGGGTCGTTCCACGCCCGGTTGTGCTGCAGCAGCAGACGGTCCTGCGAATCCACCACGGCCACGATGACGGCCGGCTCCACGCGGGGGAACAGCAGGCGATGCCCGTCCTGCGGGTTCGTGCACCGCTGCGCCCAGCCGGCCATGGCCGTCTGTACGGGGGCACCGCAGGTCGGGCAGTGCCGTTGCGTGGCGTGCCACAGGCTCAACGCCACGGCCGTGGTGGCCTGGCCCGCCTCCCGCGCCGAGGCGTGGGGCACGAAGCCGCGCAGATCCACCCAATCGAAGCGTTCAGCGGTGCGGGCGAACAGCGGGACCCGCCCGTTCGCGGTATTCGGTTGCGCGGCGTTGCCGAACGCGTCATCGGCCCCGATGCCGTGCGCGTCCGGCACGACGGACGGTGCGCCCATCGGCACGCGGGTCAGGTCGATGGCGACGACGTGCGCGTTGCGCCGGCCCGGATAGCCGCCCAGGAACATGGCCACGGCCTCCGGGGCGCCGGCCAGCGCCTCCGCGGCATACGAACCGGGCAGAAACGCCAGGCGCATCGACGCCGATTCTCGTGCGGCCAGCACGCCTTGTCCGCGCGGCACGGCCACCAGCCCGTCGCGCACCAGTATCACCGTGGTGGACGGGTCGTTGAGCAGGCCGGGGATAAGCCCCGGCTCATCGCGGCGTTCGGTCTGATAGTCGATATCACCCTGGGCGAGCGGCAGGAACGGCAGGGTCTGCGTCAGGGCCAGCGGCGAAAGCAACGCCATATCACGCCTCCGCCTGCACGCGGCGGACCAGATCCAGCAGCGCATCGGCCACCTGGTCGGGGTGTTCGTAGGCGCTGAAATGGCCGCAGTCGGGGATCTCGGTGAACACGGCGCTGGTGCCGGTCATCGCCTCGGCGATCGGACGCATGACCGACGGCGCGCTGGAGGGGTCGTTCTCGCCGCAGATCACGGCGGCGGGCGCGGTGATGAGCGGCAACTGGTCGTTCAGATCCGGACGGCCGGCGGCCATGCGCTCGCGCCAGGCCACGCCCTCCGGTCGCTGGGCCTGGATCCAGTCGGTGAACTGGCGGATGAAGCGGGGCGCACGCTTGATGGTGGAGTCGCCGGGCTGAGGTTCGGCGAAGTGCATCACCGGGTCGACCGTGCGCTCGGTTTCGCAGATGTCGGCGATGCGCAGGCGATTGGCGCGGGAGGCCGCGGAGTCGGCGTCGGCCTTCGTGTCGCACAAGGCCAGCCCCGCCACCGCCTCCGGGTGCAGGCGCTGGATGTCCAGCACCAGGTAGCCGCCCATCGACAGACCCACCCAGATGGCCTTGGTGAAGCCGGCCTTGCGGATGAGATCCACATAGGCGTCGGCCATGCGGTCGAGCGCCTCGGTGTAGGCGCCATCCTGCGCGGCAGCCCCGGTCTGTTCGGCTGTGGGGATCGGGCCCTCGCCTGCGCCGGGCATATCCGGCGCCCAGATCGGAAATCGCGGCAGGCCGGCGGCGTTCGCGCGGACGATGAGCTCGGCCGCGCAATCGTCCCACAGGTGATGGTCGATCGGGAAGGCGTGCACGAGCACAACCGGGATACCTTCGCCGTCGCGGTAGATCGTGGTGTTCAGTTCCATGGGATTCCTCTCTTACTCGTCTCTCACTCGGTCCACGCCAACGCCCGTTGCACGATGCGGCCGTGGCCGCCCGCCATCTGATCGAGCATGGTGGCCAACCTCGGGCCGTTCACATCCACCCATTCCACGTCCAGCGCCTCATCCTGCGGCTGGCAGTCGCCGGCGATCGGCACCACATAACACAGCGCCACCGCATGCTGGCGGGCGTCGTAGAACTCACTCAGCCCGGGGGTGGGGAAGAACTCCGCCACCGTGAACGGCTGCAGGTTGGGCGGCAGGGTCGGCAACGCCAAAGGTCCCAGATCCTTGGCCACGTTGCGGGCGATGGCCTCGCGCAGGCTCTCGTGGTACAGCACGCGCCCCGCCACCAGCGTGCGTTCCACGGAACCGTCGTCCGATACGCGCAGCAGCGTGCCGATTTCGGCGATGCGCCCGAACTCGTCCGTGTGTACGGGCACGACCTCCACATACACCATCGGCACCTGCCGACGCACCTGGCCCACGCGGGCGGCATCCAGCCATCCGGGCGGGTTGCCGCCCGCCGACCCCCGGATGAAATCCTCCGGCGTGATGTCGTCGAATTCGCCGCGGCGGCGGCCCGCATCGAAATCGCCCTCGTCGGGCACCTCATCGTTCAGCACTGGCATATTCCCATTATCCGCCCGGATAATGACCGGCACATGACCGTTCGATGACGATTCCCCGAAGAGCGGAGTCGGATGCCCGTTCATCCCACGGCGCAAGGGCTTGTGGAATGTTGGGTGTTGCTGGGAAGCTGGGAACACGTAGTTTCTGCAAGGTAAGGAGCAGTCATGGCAACCCATGCGGTAAGTTCGGCGGAATTCGAGCAGGTAATCACCGGCAACGAACTGGTGTTCGTGGACTTCTGGGCCACCTGGTGCGGCCCGTGCCGCGCGTTCGGCCCGGTGTACGAGCAGGCCAGCGAGAAGCACCCGGACGTGTACTTCGCCAAGGTGGATATCGACCAGAATCAGGATCTGGCGTCCGCGGCCGGCGTGCAGGCGGTGCCGACGCTGATGATCGTCAAGCAGGGCACGGTGGTGTTCCAACAGGCCGGCGCGCTGCGCGCTTCCGATCTGGAGGATCTGATCTCCCAAGCCAAGGCGCTGGATCTCAAGGCCGCACAGGCCGAGGCCGACGCCCAGCAGTAATCATCCCCTTTTCGGTTGGTCGCCGACTTGAGGATTATCCTCGAGTCGGCGTAAACTAATGGCTGTTTGTGAGCGCGACCGGCACCGTGGTATGCCGGAGTATTGAGGAGTGCAATGGCCAATCACCGCAAGAAGACCAGCATCAGCCTTCCTTCGTTGAACAAGCGTCAATGGGTTCGCATCGGCGCCGTGGCCGCGGCGTTGGCGTTGGTCGTCACCGGCGGTATCATAACCCGCAGCTTCTACGCGTCAGACGGACGTTCCGCGGCGCAGCAGGTCACCGCGTACTCCGCCACCGACCCGCTGACCGTCTCCCGTGGTTCCGCCCGTGACGGCGTGCGCGGCATGGATGGCGATACCTCCTATGTGACCGTCAAGCTGGACGGCCAGTCGCGTACCGTGCTCGGCACCGACTTCACCACCGTCAAATCAGTGCTGGAGGCGGGCAACATCACGCTCGGCCCGAATGACACGGTGGATCCCGCGCTGGACGCCGAAGTCGACGAATCCACGGTGATCACCATCGAGACCGCCGATTCCACGCTGGAGACCTCCGAGGAACCGATCGCATTCAACACGGTCCGCAAGGAGACCTCCTCGCTGCCCGAAGGCACGGAACAGGTGGAGACCGAGGGCGAGGAAGGCGTGATGGAGACGACGAGTCTGGTGACCCGCGCCGGCGATACGGTGATCTCCTCCAACGTGTTCGCCTCCTATGTCAAGAAGGCGCCGGTGGACAAGGTGATCCTGGTGGGCACCGGTTCCGCCTCCTCCGGCAGCTCGTCCAGCTCCTCCGCCAGCATCGGCACCACCGTACCGGCAGGCGAGATGCAGCAGTGGGCACACGACTACCTGCTGGCCAACGGCTACAGCGAGGCCGATTTCTCCGCAACCGTATACATCATCAACCACGAGTCCGGATGGCGCGTGAACGCCACCAACGCCAGTTCCGGCGCATACGGTCTGCCGCAGGCGCTGCCCGGCAGCAAGATGGCCTCCGCCGGCGCCGATTGGGCCACCAACTACCAGACCCAGCTCAAGTGGTTCTGGGGCTACTGCAACAGCCGCTACGGCTCGGTGCAGGGCGCCTACAACTTCTGGGTGGCCAACCACTGGTACTGACCGTTATGAACGCGAAGCCCGGGGATTCCCCGGGCTTCTTCCTTTCCGGCCCAGTGCCGTCCGCCGCATGTCCACACATACGGCTTCTTCCCAGAAGTTACGTTACAACGTGTTTTCTATATCGCAACTGCGATATGATATAGAAAACTGCATGTTATGCACATCGAAAGGCATCGCCGTGAAATATACGCCCACCGCAGTGACGCGCAATCTGCGCACACTGGGAGAACATGCCTCGATACAGCGCAAGCTGCTCTCCCTCACGGTGAATGACGTCGCCCAACGCGCAGGGGTCAGCGCCACCACGGTCGTCAATCTGGAACACGGCAAACCGGTCCGCACCGACTCATTATTCGCGGTGCTCGGCATCCTCCAACTCGCCAAACCCGCCATCGACGCCACAGACCCCTACCACACCGACCTCGGCGCGCTACGGGCGGCCGAACAACTACCCAAGCGCGTAAGGAATCGAAAAACATGACAAGCCACGTCGGATTCCCGCCCCAGGTGCCCGATGTAGGGAACCGATAAGGCAGCATCATACCGCGTCGATTTCGAACGCCAGGAACGCGGACGGACAACATCTCGACTGCGACCAGGCACGCATTCCGCACTGTGCGTTTGGTTGCTGATCCGCAACCAAACGCACAGTGCAGCGCAACCCCGCGCGCCCCGCTCGGCACCTCGCCGAAGGTTGCGGACACACAATCAACGGCAGAGACAGCGCATCCGGCAGATCTTCGTGCCCATTATTCGACGTATCCGCCGCCGTCGTCCATATATATGCCCATACATAGGCGTAGGCTATTGGGGTCACTTCGGCGGATGGGAGCACCCACCCGCCTCCGCCTGAAGAACCAAGCAGAGGGAAGCATACGGTATGAGCGGCATCATCAAGCGAGACCTGAGCAAGCCACTGACCCCGGAGGAATCATTCGTCAACGGGCATCTGACCCACGCGGCCATGGTATCCATCGCCATCCTGACGTTCATCACGTTCTGTGGCAACTTCACCCAATTGCAGTTGAGCGCCGCACTGCCGACCATCGTTGCCGAGTTCGGCATCTCGGTGACCACCGGCCAGTGGCTGACCTCCATCTTCCAGCTGGTCATGGGCGTGATGGTGCCGCTGACCGCCTACCTGACCCGTCGTTTCTCCACCCGTCAGATCGTGATCACTTCGATGTCGGTCTTCACGATCGGCTCGCTGATGGCATGGGTCTCCCCCACATTCATCCTCGTGCTGCTCGGCCGCATGCTGGAGGCCATCGGCACCGGCGTGATGTGGCCGGTGCTGCAGATCACCGTATTCTCGATCTATCCGCTCTCCCGCCGCGGCATGGCGATGGGCATGGTCGGCATGGCCATGAGCGTGGCCCCGGCGATCGGCCCGACGTTCGGCGGCTGGCAGACCGACGTGAACGGCTGGCGCTCGATCTTCCTGACGCTGACGGCGATCGGTGCGTTCGCCCTGGTGCTGGCCACGTTCTGGCTGCACAACTTCGGTGCCACGGACAAGACCGTCAAGGCCGACTTCTTCTCCGTGTTCCTGTCCGTGTTCGGTTTCGGCGGGCTGATGTTCGGCTTCACGAACATCGAGAGCTATCCGTTCGCGCATCCGCTGGTCTGGCTGCCGATGCTGGTCGGCATGGTCGGCATCGTGTGGTTCATCCTGCGTCAGCTGGGCAACAAGCGCGCGTGGGTTGAGGCGCAGGGACGGAACGAGTCCGATGCATCACAGTCCGATGTGTCACAGTCCCAGACCGCCACCGCCAACGCCGTCGGCATCGCCGACACTGCCGACGCCGCGGACGCCACGGACGCGCATGAGGGTCTGCTGCACGGCCACCTGCGTTTCCACCGCTGGCACCGCACCACGGGCCGCGAACCGCTGCTCGACCTGGAGGTGCTGAAGAACCGCAGCTTCACCGTGGGTACGATCACGGCCGCGCTGAGCTTCTTCGCGTTCAGCTCGATTACGGTGATCCTGCCGCTGTATATTCAGGACGATCGCGGCTTCTCCGCCACGATGAGCGGCTTGATCATGCTGCCGGGCGCGCTCGGCCAGGCGATTGCGCAGTTCTTCGGCGGCAAGGCGCTCGACCGGTTCGGCGCGCGACCTGTGGCGCTGATCGGCACGATCACGCTGTGCTTCGGCACGGTGATGATGAGCTTGATCTCGCTGGATTCGTGGATCTGGTGGGTCTCGATCTGGCAGTTCGTCCGGCAGATCGGCATGGGATTCGTGCTGATGCCGATCACCACATGGTCGCTGAACTGCCTGGAGCCGAAGGAGGTGTCCGCCGGCTCCGCCGTAACGAACACGGTGCGCCAGATCGCCGGTGCGATCGGCGCGCCGGTGCTGGTGATTCTGATGGAGACCTTCGCCGCGATGCGTCAGGCCGCTCTGGGCGGCGGAGCCGACGTGGCGATCGCCGCGAGCGTGTTCGGCGTGCAGTGGGCGCTGCGTGTGAGCGCCGTGATCTGCTTCGGCATGGTGCTGATGGTGTTCTTCGGCGTCAAGGGCAACGGCGCGGGTTCCACGCATGATCTGGTGCAGCGCGCCCTGCACCGCATGCACGAGGTCATCGAGCACTAAACGTATTTCGCTACTTGAGCGAGCAGGCGCTGGTGTCGTAGGTTACGTTCTCATCCAGCCATCCGGCGGGCGTCTGATCGAGTCGTAGATCGGATTCGGCTTTGGCTGACGTGGTGACGTCGAAGTCGAATGTCACGGTCTCGCCAGGAGCGATGTACGCCACGTTGGTGATCAGATTCTTGCCGTCCATCGTCTTGTTCTCCTGGTCTCGAACGTCGCCGCTCGCAGTGAGGTTCGTTATCGACCCGCCGGCAGGAGCATAGAACAGCATGCGTTGCGCCGATGTGCCCGCAGGAGCCACGATGCCGTCGACACCAGGCTGGGCACCACCCAGGATATAGGTGGTCGCGCTAGCCATCTCATCACTGGTCAATGTATTCGTGATGGAGAACGTCACATGATAGGTCTGCGAACCGTCCGCATTGCATGCGGTACGGGTGATGGTGCTGGAACGGCGCAGGTACCAGCCGAGCTTGGATGCGTTCTGCTCGTTCATATAGATGCCGACCTCCGGGTCGGTCTCGCTGCCAGGTGCGTTCTTCGCGAATCCGGCGCCTTGGAAGTACTCGGCCTCATCTTCATGGAACGTATAGGCGTAGAAGTGGCGTCCCTCGGCAAGTGTCCCCATCGCCTGCGCAATCTGCATCATCTTGTCCATCGTCATGTTCGAGAATGCACCATCCATCACCGCCGACGCCACGTATTCGAAGTACACATCCTGGGTATCGGGGTCGAACGCCTTATAGATGCCGTTGAGCATGAATTCGGCGGTGTTGTCACCGGTCAGCACCTGACCGTTGTCAAGAGTGATGTCGCCGTTGATGCGTACCATCTCCTGGATGAACAGCGGATCGATGGCGATGACGCCGTCAATATCGCACGCATATTCGGACCGCTGCCACACGGTATTGAGCATCTCCGCGGTACGGGAAAAGTCCGGCACGGCGAACAAGTCACGTACATCAAATGAAAAATACAGCGGATCGCTGAACACATCATGCTCTTCAGCAGTAGCGCTCTCCCCCAGTGTCAGGAACTCCCTGTTCGAGTGGAATTCCCCCACCGAGATATTCCCGTTGTCCACCTGCATCGTACCCAACGAACCGACCAGGCCGCCACCGGAACGCTGCTCGGAGGTCGTCTGTGCAACCAGCAGGTAAGTCCGTAGGCCATCCTGTCCCAGTAGCTTCGGCATCGCCTGCACCATGCCGCTGACCTGATCGAGCATGTCGGCAACCTTGTTGATCTGCTCCTTGCCTTGCTCATAGGCGGAACGCACCACGCCGACATGCGGTTGCGGCAGCGCATTGATCGTATCCACCTGCTGCTGCACCAACTCGTTGGCCTGCGCGAACCCCTCCTGCGCGTCCACAATCGGCTGCAGGTTGAGCTGGCCCTCGCCCCCGCCGCTCAAGCCGGAGTTCATGAGTGTCTGCACGGTGGATGCCAACGAGGGGAGGGTCTCGCCCACCATGCCGTCAACCACGTCCACCATGCCACGCACGGCGGTGACGTCGTCGCCCAGTACCGGCACGTAGGAGGCCACCCGCCACAGCGCACCATCGGCAATCTCCTTGGCGGCGGAAGCGTGAACCTGCGCTTGCTCAATTGCAGCATTCATAGTGTCGGCATCGCGCAGCTGGCTGACGTCCTGCAGACCGGAAACAGCCTCCACAGCGGCAAGTTCATGGTCCCGCACGTCCATCGCCTGCTGGTAAAACCGCCACGCACAAAATCCGCCAACAGCACCGAGGACAACCAATACACCGAGCACTAACAGCAGGATGTTGCGCGTCGTATGTGCCCCACGTGCGCTATGTACATGCCTCACCATGACATCTCCTATTCACCCCAAAAGGATGCGGCCCTCCCTATCCTTGGACCACATGCCACGCCGCTGCGGGCATCCCACGTACCAACATGAAGACGACCGCATTACCAGCTTCTTATGATGGCACAGAAGCCAATGCCGCCGCACACGAATGCAGGTTTTCTCCACATACTCCTGCACGTCAGCCGGTATGACCGCCTCTTGTCTCTGCTGCCATATCAATCGGCATCATCAATATGCTCGTACGAATCAGCACGGATCACTCAGTACGATCCGGTTCCTCGGAACACCACCATTACGGTCTTCGCCAGGATCGCCAGATCGCCGGTAATCGACCAATTCTCGATGTACGAGACGTCAAGGAACTCGCTCTGTTCCTGCGAGAGATCGGAGCGTCCGGAAACCTGCCACGGACCGGTGATGCCCGGCTTGACAAGCAGGCGCGTCGAATACAGTGAACCGTAGCGCGCCACCTCATCGGGCAACGCCGGACGCGGACCGACCAGCGACATATCGCCCTTGAACACGTTGAAGAACTGAGGGAATTCGTCCAACGAGGTCTTGCGGATGAATTTGCCTACCTTGGTGATACGCGGATCATCCTTGAGCTTGAAGATAAAACGATTGGTCTGACCGCTCTCTGCGGCAAGCTTCGCCTTGATCTCCTCGGCATTCGTGACCATTGAGCGGAACTTGTACATTGTGAACGGCTTGCCGTGAATGCCCACACGCGTCTGTTTGAACAGCACCGGGCCACCGTCGTCGAGTTTGATGGCGATGGCGACGCCGAGCATGATTGGCGAACTGACGATCAAAGCCACGGCCGAAAGCACGATATCAATAATCCGCTTGATCACATACGTGGTGGTTCGATACTGCGGCAGGCTGGCGATCAGCACCTGTTGCTCGGCAGAGTTCCGCAGATGCAACCGGTGACCGCCGACATCGGCCAGAGATACCGAAATCGCCAGTTCGATGCCCAGCGACTCGATGGCCAGCGACATGGCATGCAGCAGCTTCGAATCACGGCTGAGCACGTCGGCGATATACACCTCCTGCACGCCCATGCGTTCGATGGTGCGTGCGAACCGCGAACCGAAACTCAGTACGCGCAGCTTGTCCGCGCCTTCGATGTCCGGATCCGGCACGAAGTTCGTGACGACGTACGCGTCATCCATACGGGGATCCGGGGCGATCGGACACACCGCGACCGGCATGTAGCCGAGCGCGCTGTTGCGGCGCATCAACCGCAACGTCCTATTGATGCCTTCCGACGAGCCGACGATCACAGTCGTGTATTTGCACTCGCCGCGGCGGCGATGGTGGTGTAGCAGGCACCGCATCATCCAGCGGGCGACCAGTTCGCACACCAGTCCGACCAGCGGTGCGATGATCAACGCGGTACGCGGCAGTTGCAGGTTCAGCATGAATGCCACGCAGCTCGCCAGCACGATTGTGAAAATCGCGGCGTTGATGAGCTTGGTGTACAGCTCGTATCCCTCGGCCATCACATGCCGGTGGTACGCGCCGGCGAACGCCAGACACAGTAGTCCGATCACGCAGTACGCCAGCAGGAACGCCCAAATCGGCATGGCGCGCGTCACCGTGTCGTAGGCACCGGGGTTGAACGCGAAACAGATCACCAACGACAGCAGCATCACAAGCACGTCCACAGCCACTAGAGCGGCGACGTATAGGTACCGCCACAACGGCCGGCGCCGGATGGATCGGAAAATCGACTGCTCGGTCTCCGGGAACGGCGTGTTCTCGAATGTCATTGGCTCATGGCGGTCGGCATATCCGGTGTCATTCGTGGTTCCGGGAGCCCCGCAAACCGCACCCTTGCACACGCCCCCTTCAGAGGCGGACGAGTCAATCGTCTTGACCATGTTCTCCGCTGAGGCATCACCGACACCTTGCGTATGGGACAACCCCCTACGTTCATGTACACGCTGTTCGCGTGCCGACGACGTCATACGGACACCAACAGGAAGCTCTTGCGTGCGAAGCTCCTGCCCCTCTCTCCGTGCATCCATAACCCCTCCGGCCTCCCCCTCCCCTCGTTTCACGCATATCAGCATAAAACGAATAGGGGGGGGGGCTGTCAAATCTTCACAGCAATTCCTATATGTTTTATACACCCCTTACAGTACAACACCCTGCATTTTCCTACCTCCAATTGATCTCATCCATGATGCAAGGCAACGGCGCCCCGCATTCGAGGACTTGTATGCCTTACTTGACACGCATAATCCGAAAATGCGATCATGAGACGACCTGCGGACGGATATATGACAATGCCTGTTCCCGGTCGGGTCTTCCCAGCAGGGAACAGGCATACGGTAGCGCATGGCTTATTTGTTTGTCAGCAAAACTCACGATGCAGGCGAGGGATCATCACCGCTACCGTCGGCACTCGAACTATTGCCGTCAACCGATGATTCTGAGTCCTTATCGGTATCCGATGAGTGCTTAGAATCATCGTCATCTTGCAGGCCACCATTATCTGTCGGTCCGCGATTACTGGCGTATCCGTAGTCATAGTACCCATTGTTCGCGGTCGCATTCTGCGCCGCCAGCTCCTGCATCGAGACATTCACGCCGTCGCTGGCCGACTGCAGCGCAGCCTGCGCATTCTGCAGCGCAGCCAGATCGGGGTTGTCTTGTTGCAGTAGCTCGTTCGCCGCGTTGATCGCCTCCTCGAGGGTGACACGGGTGGTGTTGTCCGCCACGGCCCACAAGCTGTTGTCCAGCAGGGTCTGCGCATCGTTGACTGCGGTCTGCAGCGCGTTTCGTGCGTTGGTCTTATCGGCTTCGGTCTTGGCGTCACGACTGTCAGCCACGGCCTTGGCTGCGTCGGTGACCTTGCCGGCGCTGTCGGTAAGCTGTTGTGCCAACTTCTGGTTCGTCTTCGCATTGTGTTGCAGATCCACGGAGGACAGTGACGTACCGCAAGCGGCGGCTTCACCGATGCCGTTTGCCTCGTCGAGGGCATCACTCAATGAGTTTACCGTAGCGGCATCTGCAACCTGATCGGCGGTGATCGCCTGCTCGTCCTTCGCGTCGGCGAGCGCCTTGTCGAGTGTGTCTCGAGCGGTGTTGTATGTCTCGGACGAACTGGTGCATGTGGATAGCGCCGCACTGTGTTCCGCATCGTTTTCACGGTTACGCCATAGCAGCACACCGCCGACGGCCACGGCCGCGACCAGAACCACAATGGTGATGGATACGGCCACGGGTTTGAACGACCGTTTCCTGGCCGGCGTTTCGGAGTTCTCGCTGCCGTGTGCGTTTTCATTGACTGATTCATCGCCTGCCGCCGCGACTGGTGGAATCGCCGCAGGCGTCTCACCGCTGATGACGTTTCCAAAGTCCAACGATGGTACGGTCTCGATGATGGCCGTCTCCTGCGCGGCTGGGCCGCTTTCCGGAAAGAGCCGTGTACCGCTGAATGCTGTGGTTTCCGGCGCATGTTCCGATGGAGCGGTGGGAGCCGCCGAGGATGCATCGGTCTTTAAGACGGTGGTTTTCGCATCGTCGCCTTCGTCCGAGGACGAATCGACGATGTCCGGAGTATTCCCGGAGGCGATCACCTGGGTCTCCGCGGTCGAGGGCATGCCTTTGGACGCCGCGTGGCGCGGACCGTCCACAGGCTCGTCGCTGGAGTTGGATGTGGGGAACTCGATGGGTGGGATATCCCAGAACGTGTCGACGACGTCACCGTTCTTGGGTCTGGGAACCGGAGGTTTCGGCGGTCTGCTGGCGTTGTCGGCCGCACGCTGCAGGATGTCAACATCATCGTCCGCCGTCGGTTTATTCGACGGCATTGGAAAGCTCAGATCCATGTCGATATCGGAATGGCTGCCATCACTCATCGTCAGACCGTCCCTCTCATACGTGCCCTACATATCTTCTGAAGGATAGTGTAGTAATTCCTCTGACGAACCCTTCCAACACTGCATCGCAGTGTCCATGGAACGTTCACAGTAAAACGTCATTCCCGGGAACCGAATCGGGGAATGAGCCACGTTATCGCCTTACACGTAGCCGATTCGTGACAGTACAGGCAGCTATCCGCCTTATACGAGGCAACCTCCGGGAACCGCTGCAAGCATAATGAAAACGGCGTCTGAACGCTTCAACGTACAGACGCCGTCTCCCATCGTCACTCACTTTGAGATTACTGACGGCGTTTGGTGTTCTTGACGCCCTTGCGCTTGGTGTTGCTGCGCTTGGTGCCGTCCTCGTAATAGTAGTAGTAATAGTTGCCGGCGTGGCTCTTCTTCGGATCCGCGAAGGTGAAGATGAATCCGAGCACGGGAACGCTGGCGGTCTTGAGCGTCTCGGCGGTCTCCTGCAGGTCCTTCTTCTCAGTGATGCCCTTACCGGTTACCAGCACGATGCCGTTGGCGAGACGGCCGAACACAACACCGTCATTCGAAACGGTCATCGGAGCGGTATCGATGATGACATAGTCGTACTGGGTGAGCGCCTGCCGGACCAGCGCCTCCATCGTATCGGAGTTAAGCAGGATGCTGGCATTCGCCGGACGCTTGCCGGCGGGCAGGATGTGCAGGTTCGGCTTCCAGTAGCTCTGTACCACATCTTTCGGGGTCATTTGTCCGGAAAGCACATGGGCCAGACCCGCATGTCCCTCAATGCCCAGATGCTTGGCGACCGACGGATGACGCAGGTCGGCGTCGATGAGCAGCACCTTAGCACCGTCCTCGGCCAGTGCGGCGGCCACGTTCACGGCCGTGGTGGTTTTGCCTTCGGACGGGGAAACCGAGCTGATGACGATGAGCTGGCCTTCGCCAGCGACACGGTCGGTTTTCAGGAACGAGATGTTGGTGCGAATGCGGCGGTACTCCTCCGCAATGGGGCCGCCCGGCTGGGCGACGACGACCGGCTGCTGCTTCAGCAGAATCTGATCGTCCGGGATGCTGCCGATTGCGGAGGATCCGAGGATGCCTCGGACGTCGGAGGTCGTGTCGATGCGGGTGTTGAGCATCTCACGAACGATCGCGTAGCCGATACCCAGAATGACACCGACGACCAAGCCGACCGCGAGGTAGAACGGCACGTTCGGCGAGCTCTGTCCCTCCGGCAGGGCGGCCTGCTGCACGACGGACAGCGACACCGGGGCCTGGTCCTTGGTGACGGTGTTCATCGAGGTGGACACCTGCTCGCTCAGGCTGTCGGCCACCGCGTTGGCGAGCTGCTGGGAGAGCGCGGGGTCCTCGGTCTCGGCGGTGATGCCGACCATGAAGGTACCGTCCGGGTTGCTTGCGGTGATCAGCTCGGCGGTTTCGGCGACCGTGGTGTCCAGGCCGAGGTCGTCGATGACCGGCGCGAGCACCGCTTCGGTTTTGACCAGCTGCGGGTAAGTGGCGATCTGCGTGTTGATATAGGAGCCGATGGAGCTGTACTGGGAGGCGTTGGCGTTGTCGCTGATCGCGCCCTGACCGGACATGGCCAGCAGCTCGGCCGTCGCCTCATACTTCTTCGGAGCCAGGAACGTATAGGCCGCCACGGCGGCGAACACCACCACGCAAACGATGACCGCGGAAACGATGTGCTTCCGGATCATCTGCAGCAATTCCCCGAGGGTGATCCCTTCTTCTTGTTCCATCTGATTCTGATCCATCCAGGAATCCATTCTCTCAGTCATTCGTCATGACACAATATGGGAAGCATGGTAGCAGGTGGGCAGGATTGCGGCGGTGGCCGGGGCGATGCCGACCGCGTATATCCGGCCAGGGGCGCGGACCGGCCGGCCGCTCCGGCGCGACGTACGGTCCGTGATGTGATACCGGTCTGCGGCCGAACGTCCGACGGCAATACCATGCGTTATGGAGGCGGATCGCACGCCGCAGGGGCATGCGAAGCTCCGCCCGAGGGAAGGGAGCATGCATTGAAACCGTCACAGCCATTAATCGCCGGGGCCGCCGCAGTGGCCACGCTGGCGTCCATCGCACCGGCCGCGACCGCAATGAAGGCCGTCGTCCAGGCGACGCGGCAGGGCGCCGCCGGACTCATGGCCATCATGGCCGTGGTCGGGACGGGCTGCATTCTGGTGCGCCGCCGGATCGACTGACCGAAACCGGCTTGAGTATGGCTGTGCGCCGCCACACGTTGCGTGTGGCGGCGCACATATGCCGAGCGGACCAGCAGCTTACAGCAATTGGACATGGTGTTTTAGGATTTGTGACCTATAGGGGACGGATGTTTGAGGGTTTCAGGTCCGTACCGACACGCCAAAGGCGGTCGCAGAACTCGGCGATGCTCTGCGGACTTCGGCGGTTTCCCGCCATTCCCCGCAGAGCTTCCCCGGACCCTGCGGAACGCTTCGGCGTGTCACCCAGCGCGCCCGGCACGGCACGCAAAGCTCGGCACCGTTCAAGGCACGTGACCCGCGTAATCCGGTCGGCGTGCGTCGGAGTTCATTTCGAAAGCCCAGTTTGCTGACGCCAAGCCGGAAATGGATGTGATTTACCTCTTTTTGATCGAAATACATGTTGAATGAATATAAAACCAGCCTTCCGACACCTTTTACCACGAAATCGACATGGACATCAATACACCCGATACACTCGAATCCGCCCGTTGTATCGATCAGGACCTATAGGAACTTTTGCGGTGCTTTCCCTTTCGGATCAAGACGCAGAATCTACCACACGAAACGACATGAGACAAGTTTTATTGCATTGAGACATAGTTGTAACATAGGCGTAGCATTGAACCAACGAAACACGACAACGCCAGGAGGCAGCGCGGCAATGAAGAAACGTGATGTAATAAACCTCATCCGCTACCACACCGAAAACAACGACGCAGCCTTCCGCAACGAGGCATACAACATTGCCAAAGACTTCGACCGCTCCGGCGACGAACAACTCGCAGCCTACGTCATTGCCCTGCTGTCGAACGCCAATACATTCGTGCCACAATCTACGGGCTCATCACCCCAGTCCGATTTCCTCGCCAAACGCCCCGTCGTGAAATCGGCACTACCGCTGCCGGGAGTCATCACGAACGACATCCAGGGCGTTCTGAATGCAATCGGGCGCAACGTCGGCATTCACCGATTCCTGTTCCACGGCCCGGCCGGCACCGGGAAAACCGAATCGGTCAAGCAAATTGCGGCTATATTGCAGCGAGAACTCTACGTCGTCGATTTCAGTTCGGTCGTAGACAGCCGTCTCGGGCAAACCGCAAAGAACATCACAAAACTGTTCGACGAAATCAACAGCTTTACGCAACCGGACCGCGTGGTGGTGCTGTTCGACGAAATCGACGCCTTGGCATTGGACCGCGTCGATTCCCATGACGTTCGGGAAATGGGCAGGGCCACATCCGCGATGTTGCGTCAGCTGGATAATCTGTCGGAGCAAATCATACTGTTCGCCACAACCAACCTGTTCGCCAAATTCGACAAAGCGTTTGTTCGTCGGTTCGACGCGATTATCGATTTCGACAGATATACGCGCGACGACCTTGCCGACGTGGCGGAGAGCATCATGAACGACTACGCGGGGCAGTTCTCGTTCATCGGCAAAAACATACGTTTGTTCAGAAAAATCCTGAACATCGCGGAGCGGCTACCCTACCCCGGAGAGATGAAGAACCTCATCCGCTCGTCCATCGCGTTCAGCAAGCCGAACGACGAGTACGACTATCTGCGACGGCTCTACATTGCGCTGGCCCCCGATGGGGCATCTGCCATCCAGAGCATCCGTACGCTCTACGGACAAGGCTTCACGTTACGCGAGGTGGAAATCCTTACCGGCGTGTCGCGCAGCACCATCGCCCGGGAAGTGAAGGCAGGCAACAATGAATAACACGCTACGGCTCAAGGGCAAGTTCCAGACCGCAAAAGCCCAGCGTCCCGGTCCGCCCGCGTTACCAGCACACACGCGCGTCACCATCGACGACGTGGAGACCAAAGTCTCGCAGCTTCAACAGGTACGGGATTTCTGGAACAAGCAAAACACGCCGGTCAACCCATTGGTCGAAGTGCATTACATCACCGTAGTAGCAAAGAGCAACCGCATTAAGCGTTTGCTGTCGGAACACGGACGCATGCCCAACGATTCCATCGTCGGCGCCGATTTCGAGACGATCGACGGACGTCAGCGTCATGTCATCACCCACTATGTGACCATGTCAGCCATTGAATCTGCCATCGCCGACCTCAACGCGTGCAAAACCATATTGGAACGCCATGGAGGTGCCATCAATTCCGAAGAATTGTCTGCATTGACGGGAAAAGGGCTCGACAAGACCGACGCTCGTGCCGGACTCAGCAAAACATCCTTTGCGCAGATTCTTCGTGACGTGCACTATGTCGCACGATTCGACGTCAAGACCCACGTCAAAGACGAAAAAGAGCGTTCTCTGGTCACCATATATGACACCGGACGCAACAGCACGGAAACTGTGGCATTACTGAATTCCCTAGGGGTGGACGTGATTTCAGCGAGTCTGCTTGACTCCACCACAATCAATATGACCCCGGACCAGTACCGTAAACTCTCCCAGTCCGCCCCTTATCTAATCGCCATGTCGCTGAGCGATATCTCACAGTTGGCCCTCGAAAGCGATTCCCCCACAGACGAATACACCCCGACCATCCCTGCCCCAGGCAGCGAACCGATCATCGGCGTCATAGATACACGGTTCGACAAGCGCAACGCCTACTTCACCGACTGGGTCGACTATCACGACGAAATCGATCCAGAGCTGGGCGATGAGCCCGAAGATTATGTGCACGGCACGGAGGTCACGTCGATTATCGTCGATGGCCCCACACTGAATCCTTCGCTTGATGACGGTTGCGGACGGTTCCGCGTCCGTCATTTCGCTGTCGCCCGCAGCGGCCGGAACAGCTCCTTCGCCATCATCAAATCAATACGGGATATCGTCACCGCGCACCGCGACATCACGGTTTGGAACTTGAGCCTTGGTTCAGCGTTAGAAACCTCGGAGAATACCATTTCTCCTGAAGCCGCGATACTGGACAAACTGCAGAACGACTACGGTGTCATTTTCATCGTCGCAGGCACCAACAAAACAGCAACGGATAATCCGAACAAACCCAAACGAATCGGGGCTCCGGCGGACTCCATCAACTCGCTGGTCGTCAACGCCACTTCGATATTGAACGAGCCCGCACGCTACACAAGGGAAGGTCCGGCCCTGCGTTTCTTCCGTAAACCGGATATCTCCTGCTTCGGAGGCGATGCCAACGGGCGCATGGCGGTATATGGCCCGAACGGAATCGCGCTTAGTGATGGGACATCGTTCGCCGCTCCATGGATTGCACGGAAAATGGCATACTTGATTCACATCATGAATCTTTCCGGGGAAACCGCCAAGGCTTTGCTTATTGACACAGCGTCAGGATGGACGGCGGCAACCGCGAACGATACCAAACTTGGCTATGGCATCGTGCCGACACGTATCGAGGACATACTGACTACACCGTCCAACGAGATACGCTTCATTCTCGAAGGCACCATCAACGCCTTCGAAACATCCAACTACCGCATTCCGGTTCCGTTCACGAACGGAAAATACCCGTACATGGCGCGAGCGACGCTCTGTTATTTCCCGCAATGTGACAAGAACCAAGGCGTTGATTACACCAGCACGGAACTGGATTTCCACTTCGGCCGTATGAAGAAGGGCGGTATCAATTCTCTGGACAACAACGTACAAGGTGATCCAGCAGCCTATACCTACGAAGAAGATGGCCGTCGTCTCTATCGCAAATGGGACAACATCAAGCATGTCAGCGACGTCGAAAAAAGTCGTTTCCGCCCCCGTATCGTTCAGGGCATACCGTATTGGGGATTCAAAATCCGCAAAGTCGAACGATTCGACCCGAAAATTGACGAAAACGGCATCGCGGAACCAAACGCGGGCGACGGATTGCACTTTGGCATCGTAGTGACCCTGCGAGGCATGGACGGTCGCAATCGTTTCGATGAATTCAAGCGAAACTGCCAACTGCAGGAAGAGCCTTGGATTGTCGAGGAAATCGACATGCACACCAATGTGGAGTTGTATCGCAAAGCGGATGTCAACATTGATTTCGAAGATGATGAGTAATACACAATACGCTCAACGCTAATCTTCTTCGCGAAAGTTCCCATCAAAGTTAAGGAAATCAAATGACTTTTATCATTGCCGTACATGTCAATGAAGGAATTGTCTTGGCAAGCGATCGGCGTACAACATATTCTCGATATATCACACACGACAGCACGATTGAAAACTACGTAGGAATACACGTAACAAATTCTACGGATAAGACTTTTTTATGTCCAAATGGTGCAGGCATATCAATTTGCGGAGATGCCTCTTTTTTAAACAAGCCAATTACAGGTTTTATCCAAGATATGATTCGAACAAAAATAAAATCTGAGACCAGAGTTTCAGATATTCCACAAATAATAATAGATTACTTTAAAGAAAGTGATACACCTAACACAACGTTCCTTATTGCAGGATATTCATCAGAACAACAATTAATTTACAAATTAAATTTATCAACAAACGAAGTAGTAAGCATTGACACATCAGCCCCTGGAGCCGTCTGGGACGGTGAAGTATCTACATTAACACGGCTGATTCAACCTCTTGCTATAAAATCAGATTCTGGAATATATCAAGATTTACCCAACGAAGAAATACTGTGGAATTACTTTACATTGCAAGATGCCGTTGACTTTGCTAGATTCGCTGTTGAAACAACCATTCAAACCATGCGGTTTAAAAATGTTATTGAAACAGTTGGAGGGGCCGTAGACGTTCTTGTTATCACTCCAGATGCAACGAAATGGCTGCAAAAAGAATCATTGCATTAGATGAGTTCTTGAATCCAACAGGACCGAACATAATGGCAGGCACGCTGGAAAGGCATATATCCGGCATTGCATCAACGACCATAATGGGCAGGTTCCGTTATGGGTGCTGGCCAATGATCTGTCGCTTGGCCAAATCGTATGGCTCTTCCAAATCTCGGCGCCGCAGGTACGTTTGCTGAATAATAACTGTTTTTGGTAATGGGGTCTCCGATAAGTGATAAGGGGCTGCGGACGTTTTCTTGGAGACCGAACGGAAAGATTTTCGTATGT
>SAMEA3387449__coassemble_1239_pt1 | contig 33228 bp, 29 predicted proteins | sample SAMEA3387449__metabat2_low_PE_011 | metagenome-assembled genome bin SAMEA3387449 (sample SAMEA3387449) | Felis catus | biome: Faeces | place: United Kingdom | collected 2012
GTCGAGCCGCAGGCAGCGGCTGGCGTTCGCCGCAGTGATGGCGGCGGCCGCGGCGGCGACGCTGGTGCCGGTGGCCATGCAGCTGTCCGCGCAGTTGGCCTCGGATCCGACCGCGCTCAGTTTCAGCAAACCGAACGCGTACACCTATGACTTCGAACAGTATGGCCGGGTGGCCGACGCGTTGATTCATGGGCGCGTATGGGTGGATCTGCCGGTGGATCCGGCGTTGCAGGCCGTGGACAATCCGTACGATGCGGCCACGCGCAGCCGGCTGCTGGCCGATGGCGTGCAGCTGTTCTGGGATTACGCGTATTACGACGGGCACTGGTACTCGTATTTCGGCGTGCTGCCGGCGGTGCTGCTGTTCGTGCCCTATCAGCTGGCCACGGGGCGGATGCTGCCGTCGGGCGTGGCCGAGCTGGTGCTGATGTTCGGCGTGCTGGTGTTCGCGTGTCTGCTGACGATCCGGCTGATCCGGCGTATCGCGCCGCGCACCTCGCTGGCCGCCGCGTCGATGGCGATGGTGTTCGTGCTGGTGGGGTCGAATGCGCCGTACCTGTGGTTCCGCACCAATTTCTACTCGATCCCCTGCGCCGCCTCGCTGCTGCTGTCCACGCTGGGGTTGTGGCTGTGGCTGGGGGCCTCGATGCCTCGCCGGCGTCCGCCCCGCCCCGACGACGCGCCGTTGAAGCTGGGGCATCTGGCCGGCGGGGCGCTGTGCATCGCCGCGAACCTGGGGTGCCGCCCCACGTTCGCGCTGGTGGCGTTGCTGGGGATTCCGCTGTTCTGGCCGCAGCTCAAGGCGCTGTATGCCGGTATCCGGCAGCGGTCGATCGGCGTGTGGCAGGCGCTGCGCATGCCGATGGCGGTGCTGGTGCCGGCGGTGTGCATCGTGCTGCCGCTGCTGACCTATAACGCCGCCCGGTTCGGTTCCCCGCTGGACTTCGGCAACAGCTACCAGTTCACGGTCACCGATATGACGCGCTTCACGCCCGCGCCGGACACCTTCCCGCTGCTGGTGGCCTACTATCTGTTCCTGCCGCTGCGGTTCACGGCCGAGTTCCCGTTCCTGACGCTATCGCCCACGCCGCTGCCGTCCTGGGCGTATGCGGAGGAGATGATCGGTGGCCTGTTCATGCTCTGCCCGCTGCTGATGCTGGCCTTCGCGCTGCCGTTCCTGCGCCGCCGGCTGCGCGGCGGCGGCTGTTGGGGCCTGCTGGTCTGCGGATTGGCGTTGGGGCTGGCGCTGCTGGCGTTCGACGCGTGGGAGGGCGGCCTCGGCTGGCGGTATATGATCGACTTCGCCTGGTTGCTGGCGTTGGCCGCGCTGCCCGCCTTCCTCGCCATCGCCGGTGCCGTGGACTCCCGCGCTCCGGCGCTGCGTGTGCGCCGCCTGCTCATCATGCTCATCCTGCTGGCCACCCTCGTCGTCACCCTCCTCGGGTTCTTCGTGCCCGGGCGCGACGACGCCCTCATCGGCGTGAACTCCGGGCTGTATCACACCGTGCGCTCCTGGTTCACGCTGTTCTGACGGTGCTTCCAGTCGCGTATTGGACAATCACCGGCAATTCGTCAGGTTATCGGCGTATAACAGTGCCACGTATCCAACGCATCAGTCGTCATGTCAAGGAACGGAAGGCCGGTCATCCGATGAGCCGTTTCACCACACGCCTGCACCCCCGTACGCTGCGCTGGATCCTCGCCGCGATCGCGGTCATCGTCGTCGCACTGCTCTGCCTGCTGCCGCAGCCCGACGTCAACGCAACCGTCCGACAGACCCGCATCGAGCGGCTCAACGCGCTGGTCGAGAACGTCTACACCGTCGATTTCCAGCAGATGCGGCAGGAACAGCTCATCGCCGAACGCGACGAGGAGCCCCGCACCATCGACAACATCTACGTCAGGGACGACCCCTACGCCACGAACACGCGCTCGCTGTACGTCTATTTCACCACCGAACAGCCGACGACCGTCAGCTACACGGTGGCGGCCGAGGGCTACCCGGACTTCTCCGCGGACGCCTACGAGGGCGTCGACGGGGCCACAACCGAGCACGAGTTCCTGGTGCTCGGCCTGCTGCCCGACCTGACGAACACGATCACGCTGACCATCACCGATGAGACGGGCGGCACCACCGAACGCGTCATCGAACGCGAGGGACTGGGCCTGCTCGGCACCGAGGAGGTGCGGCTGGAGCAGCCGGTCCAGCCGGACGAGGGCGCCGATCTGGGCAACGGCCTGTACGCGATCCTGGGCAATGACAGCGACGATCAGGACTTCATGTTCTACTACGACGCCAACGGCGTGCTGCGCGGCGAGGTGCCGATCCTGTTCTACCGCAGCCACCGCCTGCTGTTCGACGACGACGGCCTGATGTGGTTCTCCGCGTCCACCGAGAAGATGGCGGCGATGGACCGGCTCGGACGACTCGTCAAGATCCTGGACCTGGGAGACAGGTACATCCTACACCACGACTACGCGTTCGACGCCGACCAGAACCTGGTGCTGCTGGCCACCGAGCTGAACCGCAGCGACGGCTGCGTGCAGGACCAGATCGTCAAGCTGGACACGGATACCGGCAAGGTGACGCCGCTGCTGGACATGGGCGACATGTTCCCCGAATACAAGATGTCCACCGACCACGCGGGCATCGACGAGTCGGATCTTTCGGCGACCGGCAAGTGGGATTGGATCCATTTCAATACGATCCAGATGCTGCCGGACGGATCGGCGCTGCTGTCGGCGCGCGAGACCTCCACCATCATCAAGATCGACGATCTGGAGGGCACGCCGACGCTCGACTACATGATCGGCGAATCCTCGGTATGGTCGGGCACGCCGCAGGAGGATGACTTCCTGACCAAGGTGGGCGACTTTCCCGACACCGGCGGCCAGCATTCGGTCACCTACGTGGACGATCCGGCGCTGCCGGACGGCCAGTACTATCTGTACATGTTCGACAACAACTACGGCTCGGCGCAGACGCGGCCGGATTTCGACTGGACCGTGATCGACGGCATCGTGACCAAGTACAGCATCGCCACCGAGGGGGCCTACTCGCAGTACCGTCGGTATCTGGTCGACGAGAACGCCGGCACCTACACCGAGGTCAACGCCTTCGACGTACCGTATTCGCCGCTGGTCAGCTCGGCGCAGGAGCTCGATGGCGGGCGGGTGCTCATCGACTCCGGCCTGCAGGGGCTGTTCGGCGTGTACGACGAATCGACCGGGGAGCTGCTGGCGCAGTACCGCATGAAGCTCAACACGAGCTACATCTACCGGGTCTACGAATACGACTTCAAGGGCTTCTACTTCGCCTGATCCCGCAATCCTGCACATTCACGCAACCTTGCATCGGTACAATGGTCGCCTATGGGATTGTTTGACGCTTTGATGGGCCGCAAGCCGACCGCCCCCGCGCCGAGTGCGCTCACGTTCACGCTGGCCGATGCCGGATACACGTACGATGACGGCAACGTCGGCCTGGAACCGTCCTCGCTGACCATCACCGAACGGCGCGTGGCCGTCATCGGCCTGAACGGCTCCGGCAAGACCACGCTGCTCAAAATGCTTGACGGCGCACTGACCTCCACGAGCGGCACCGTGAGCATCGCAGGCGGCGAGGAATCGCTGAATCCCGCCGTGAAACGCGACCTGAAGCGCATCGAGGACATCATCGGCCGGGTGCGGCGCGAGGAGATCCCGAACAGCTACTACAAGGCGGCCACCATCGCCGAAGCCATCGACGAGCCGCTGAAGAAACACAAGGTGCCCGAGTCGGAGCGGCAGGCGATCATCGGCAACCTGTTCGCCCACTTCGGTCTGGCGGAAGTCTCGCGACAGCCCGCCTCGGCGCTGGATTCCGAGAAACGGCATCTGCTGGCCATCGCCTCCGCGCTGAGCTTCTCCCCCGCGGCCATTGTGGCCGACGAGCCGACCAAGGGATTGGACGAGATCGGCACCACGCATGTGGCCAAGGCCCTGTTCGGCTACAACAAGCAGGTCGTGTTCGCCACGCATGACACCGAGATGATCGTGCGCCCCGAATACGCGATCGACCGCACACTGGTGCTCGATGACCATCGGATCGTGTTCGACGGCACGCCGGCGGAGTCCGTGGCCTTCTACAACGACCTGATCCGAGCCAAATTCGAGGCCGCCAAGGGTCAGAGGTGACGGCACCCATTCGAATTTATGAGTAAGCAAATTAGGAGATATGCGCCATGCCGTTGATAAGTACGTTTTCGGCATCATCATCACGATGAACATCAATGATCACAATCCGCCACATCTGCACGCCAGATATGGCGAACATAAGGCCGTGTATCTATTTGACGGCACTGTAGATGAAGGGAGTCTGCCACGCAAACAGCACCGTCTGGTTGTTGCCTGGATAGAACTGCACCGTGAGGAGCTTGAAGCAAACTGGTGGCTGCTCCATATGAAGGTGAGGCGCAACGTATTGCACCTCTGAGGTGAAAGGAACAGCATATGAGTGTGTCGAAGCTTGTCGAGATCACCGACGCCGTCCCGCTGGATTCTTCACGCGTAGCCGTGCGATTTGATGATGGATACTCAGGGGTGTTGGACATGTCTGCGTATCTCCGTGACTGGCCCGCTTATCGCAAATTGCGTGATCCATCTTTTTTTGCAACGGCTCGTGCCGGTCTGGGCACCGTTATCTGGGGTGATGGCAGTATCGACGTCGCTCCAGAGGTCGCGCGTGAGGAAGCCACTCCACTTGGCGCGTGACGCACGATGGCAGACAACCCCGCCTGCTGCGGCGGGGTTGTCTGCCATCGGCGATCAATCCTTATCCGTGACTGTGACCTGTCCGTTCATCAGCATGGGGAGGAGCCAATCGCGAAGGGAGGCAAGGGTCTGTGTCTGTTTCCCAAGCTGTGTTATACATTGCCGTAACTGCCTGATTGCGCAGTCGAATTCTTTAAGGACCTCTCGTGCAGGCAAAACAATTTTGCTCTGGCTGAGGTGATCGGAGGTAATATGCCCCATCGTCGTCTTTCGAACTTCCGCCATTTTTCTGAAAGTGACAAGACATCTTACAAGCTGCTGATAAACGTATTCCGTCGGCACCTCAGACTTTGGGATTACTTTGAATATATGCTGATTTAACCCTGCCCTGCCACCATTCCAAAATTGAACCTCCAAAGAGGCTGACCAAGCAAACAGCAAATCACCATCATCGATGATGTTGGAGCCAGGAATGTTGCTCGCAACTCGTTCGGTATTTTTAGAAATACCCTCGCGCATCTCACGAATCTTCACGACCGGCAATCCTTGATCAGTGGTGTTGGGGCGATAATTCTGACAGGCGAGTCCATTTATATAATCCGCGATGCCGTACAAATTGGTTGCTGTCCAGCCTTCAGGAATCTCACGCTTGAGCTGGTCGTTCCAGACCATCTTGCCACCGCTTGAGCGATAGGGATTGCCGTTCTCGTCGGGGAAGTCGAACTGGGTGAACCAATAATCATAGATGAGCTGCGCCGTCTGCTCTAGCTCGCTCACGAGCTTCTTATTGCTGGTAATCTTGTCGTCGATTGAGGAGAGGACATCGGCAATTGCCACCTGTTCTGCGTGGGAAGGCAAATCGATCTCCACCGCGCGAAGGTCTTCACCCACGAGATGTTTAATAGTCGTCTCGACAAAATATTGGTTGAGGCCACCTATGCGGCCCTGGAGTACAAACCAGTAGTAGAGCCACCGCACATCAACACCCTCATGTGGGCGAATTCTGTGCAGCGCCTTCTGATAGCGCACGTCCGGAAGCTGTTCTCTCCAGATCGCACAGCGCCCCGGTTCTCCCCCCTCGCACATAATCAAGTCGCCATCACGTAATGAGTAGCGCTCTTTTTCCGAATCCTCGAACTTCATAAGCGGCAAGTCGTCGAGGTCAAACTCACCCCAACGCACATGGATATTAGCTAGATAAGGATGCAACTCGCCTTTATTCTTTTTGGCATCAAGCATTTTACCAAGTGCGGTATCAGCAATATCTCCCAATTTCACCTTACGCATCACGTAGCTCCGCTTATATTTCTCGATGATGAAAAACTGGACATTAAACTCGACAGCATTGCTCCCACAACTTGCAGAAGAAAAAAATCAACAAGTTGCCGAACTGGTTTGTACCACGAGTTGTGGCGCAAATCAGACATAGCGGTGCCAGTCGATGTATGTGGCAAGTTGCTGCGCACATCGCCCTTCTGTGTGGGGGGGGCAGATCAGTCTGTTCATGGTTACTTGCCGCTCCTCCCAACCGCCGGGTCGAAGCACAGCCGCTGCAACTGCGTCTCGATCTCGCCCTGCAGACGCTCACCTTCGGCGAAGAGCCTGTGAAGCGTGTTCATCTGCTCGACGAGCTTGACGTCGAACTCGCCCGGCGTGAGGTCCACGTAGTCAATCTTCACATCGAAGTACTGACCGGCGCTGAACGAGTACTTCTTCTCGGCGATCTCATCCATGCTTGCGAGCACGCTGAAATCGTCGACCTCCTTGCCGGCGTTGAAGGTGTCCACGATGCGGTGAATCTCCTCCTCAGAGAGGAAGGTGCGCTGGTTCTTGCCGTCCGCCTTGCGTTTTTCGCCCAACTTGGAGGCGTCCATCAGGAGCGCATTCTCATGTTCCTGCGACTTGTCAAGAAACACGATGCTCACGTTGGTGCCGGTGTTCGCGAAGATGTTCGACGGCATGCTGACCACGCCGCGCAGCATCTTCCCATCCACTATGTGCTTGCGGATGGCAAGCGGAATCTTGCCCTTGGCAGTGAGGAACCCTGTGGGCACCACCACGGCCGCGCGTCCGTCCGGTTTCATGGAAGCCATAATGTGCTGGAGGAACATCAGGTAGATTTCCATCTTCTCCGGTTTTCCTGTGATGTTGGGTACCCCGGCCCAAAAGCGCTTGCGGTAGGCGTCTGCCGCTAGCATGTCACGCGTATCCGAGAAATCGGCTTTGAAGGGCGGATTGCTCACGATGTAGTCGAATTGTCGGACGCTACGGCCATCCGAAGAAAGATGGCGTGGGTTGGCAAGGGTATCGTCATGTACGACGTTGGGCAACGAGTGCACCAAGTTGTTAAGGATGAGGTTGAGCCGCATGAACTCGTTGGCCTTCTGGCTGCGGTCCTGCGTGTAGATGGTGCAATTGTCCTCGCCGATGCGATGTGCCGCTGCCAAGACCAGCGTCCCCGTGCCGGCGGCCGGGTCGTACACAGTTACGTCACGTGTGCTTTCCGGCACCAGGATATCCGCGATGATGGTGGCGATCGAGTGCGGAGTGAAGTACTCGCCGTAGGTGCCGGAGTCCTTGTTATAGTCGCTAATCAGGTACTCGAACACAGCTGCGAAGAAATCGTACTTCTGAGCAAACGCGCGCTCGAAAGAGAAGGCAACGAGTTTGGTCACCAGCTGCGCGCAGAAACCGTCGCGCTTGTTCTCCTCTACGATAAATCGAGAGACGCCGCCGAAAAGCTTAATGGCTTGTCCCTGCCCTGTCTTGACCGAAAAAATGTCGATATTGTCGTCGGCAACCCCCAAGAGAGCACCGTCGAAGAGCTTCGCAAAACTTTCCTGGTTCTTGCGGTTGAACAGATACGGCAGAAGGTATTCAGGCCGGATGATCGCGGTGTCCGCCGGCAGATCCACCAATGCAAGTTCGCGGTCGTCATCGCTCAGGGCGGCATACGCGGCCTCCGCATTATCCATGTTCTTGAATGCGGGTAGCTTACGCAACTCATGAAGGAACTTGTCATTCAGGAACTTGTAAAGGAACGCCTCAGTGATGATCTTGTACTCGGAGCTGTCATTAGCGAGCCCTGCGTTGGCGCAGACGGTTTTGAGCCCGTCGATCATCGCCTTGGTGTCCGCCAGTATGTCCATTCCAGGAAGGGTATTGCTGCCTGACACTATGCGGCCTTTCCGATCTCGTCAACGTACTCGTTTGCAATATAGTCGGCGATGCCGAACAACTGATCCTTAGTGGGTGTGAGCCCCTCGTCACGGCAGGAACCGCTAACCTGACCTCGAACCTTCTTGCGGAAGTATTCGATGTTCCCCAGTACGTTGTGATTATCAAGTACCATTTCGTCGGTCGCGGTTTTCACTCGAATGAGCATATCGAACATCTGGATGTTACTCGTCGTGAGGGGAGGCGGCGTACGTAGTGCGAGCTTATGCGTGCGAACGAACTTCTCATCCCCGCCATACTTCTTGGCAAGAGCCGCATTGCGACGGTTGACATCGTCTACGCGACGCTTCAGATTGTCAAGCTCCGCCGTCGTGGCCGTCATCTCCTCGCTGGTCATTTCCTCGATGTTAAGTTTTCGGAATTTCTTCTTTAGCTGTTCCATCAGATTCACATACTCGGGATCCTTGGGGTCGATGTTGTTTGAGAACGACCCATAGGTTTGCCGTAGCGTATCAGTGAACCTATCCGCGATCACCATTTCGTCAGTGCTGATACGTCGGAAATGGAACTCGATCTGGTTCAACAGCACGTTGACGGCACCAGTCGACATGTCCCTGAGAGACAGCGCTTCCTTGTTGTTGATGGTCTGGATACGCAAATTCACATCACGCAAAAGCTCAGATGCCTTGGCCACATCGAACCTATTGTAGAGGTCCTCATACCCCTGCATCTTGGCAACGTTATGAAGATCCTTGTATCGGGCAAGGGCGTTTCTCAGCTCAATCAGTTGGGCCTTGTCATCGATGAGACCAATTTCGTTCTGGAACTCGACCACGTTGTCGGTCGTATAGCCGAAAAGTATGTCCTTGATTCGGGCAAGCTCCTGTTCCACGGCCTCCTGGTCTTCGAAGAGACCGCTGTACTTGTTATAGTCCTCCTGTAATTCACCCGACAGCTCGTTGAGATAGGCTCGGTTGGTCTTGTCATATTCCTCGGTGATGTCGGCGAAATCCACCACATAACCATAGGCGAGATCATGGTAGGGCCTATTCACGCGGGTGAGTGCCTGCAACAGGTTGTGCGCCTTGATGGTGCGACATAGATACAGCTTCTTCAATCGATGGGCGTCGAAACCGGTGAGCAGCATGTTGAAGACAACGAGGATATTGATAGGGCTATCTTCTTTCTTGAAGCTCTCGCAAATTTCACGCCGGTGTTCTTTGGTTCCTTCGTTATAGAGAACAAGCTCGGCTGCTAAATCCGGATCGAATTCGCAGATCTTAGCATAGATGCGTCTAGCTTGCTCCGCGCTGCGGGCCACAATCATCGCGCCAATCGAGTCGTCACCGAGCCGTATCTGGCTTTGGATGTAATCATTGACGATGTATTCCACGAGCGGCTCTACATAGCGGTCATTCTCAAGCACATCATCGAGCTTCACCAGTTTGTCAACTTCTTGCAGTCCGTTCACAATCTGCCGCATTTTGACGCGAAACTCCGTCTGAATGTCCTCCCGAAGAAGCTTGAGCGTGTAGCCATCAGCAATCGATTGGTTGTAAAAGTACGTGTGGATGTAGTCGCCAAACACCTGTCTGGTGTTGTTGCCGTCCTTGGTGCCGATAAGCGGCGTTCCGGTGAGGGCAAATCGCACCGCGTCCCGGTCGGAGGTAACGAGCTTGGTCAAGAAGGCACCACCATTCTTGTAGTCCCGGTGTGCCTCGTCGATGAAGTAGACGCGCTGTATATCAAGACTATAGTCAAACTTTACCGATATGGAATCTTCAGCAAATTTCTGAATATTCACTACGGTGATGACCGGTGTCTGCGAATCGCTCACCACATTCGTGTCATCGCCGGAGCTTTGCAACGCACGGGTAAAACCTGCTTTGTCGCTTACCACGTTGACGACCGCGCCACGGGCACGAAACTCATCCGCCGCTTGATCGGCGAGATCAAGGCGATCGACGATGAAGAAGAACTTTGCTATCCGATTCCTTGCCTGGTAAAAGTCCCGAAGGCAACGGGTCAGAAAGAATGCCAATGCCGTCTTGCCGCTGCCCTGCGTATGCCAAATGACGCCTTGTTTCACCCCCACATCAAGTTTGGCGTGAACCGCCTGAGTAGCGAAGAACTGCGGGTAGCGCATCACGTGCTTCTGCAGCTCTTTCACACCTTCTTCATTGGTTTTCTCCACATAGGCGATGCCGTAATGCAACAGGAATATGAACCTCTGTGGGGAAAACACAGAGGAGACGATGCGGTTCGCCGGTGTACCGGGAAGTATAGAGGACTCATACTCGCCGCTGCCGTAATACGAGGTGAGATTGTTGTCCCGCAAGATGAACCTCTCGGTCTCCTCATTACGGGGCCCTACAATCGCCGTCATCTCCTCCTTGTTCTCCTCACGGAAATGGTTGTAGGCAAGATTGCCGTACGCGCTGCTTGCATAGAACGATCCCTGAAGATGATGCCGATCCGAATTGTCATACTCCTGGTTGTTCGAGAACACCATAATCTGCGTGATATTTGCAAAGCGACGGAACGCCTTGTTTGAGAAACGAGAATGCATGCGGTCGCGTTCCGCTTTGATGCCATCCTTGTTGTTCTGCCGTTTGGCCTCCATGAAACCGAGCGGCATGCCATTAACCAGAAATGTGATGTCCGGCCTGAAGTTGTCCTCGCCATTGGCGTAGGTCAGTTCGGTCACGACATTAAAGCTGTTGTTGCCAATGTCGTCGAAGTCGATGAGCCGGTACCCTTCGATACCCGTCTGCAGTAGCTTGAAGAAGGTCCGCCCCAAATCATCAGCATCAAGGGATTGTCTGAGCTGAGCAACCAGATGCCGCTCACGGGCCTCATCCACGCCGCAGCGGTTGATGCGTGCAAGCGCTTCACGAAACTGCCTGTGAAAGATGTTCGTATCGGGGTCGAAATCCGTGTCGGCTTCGAGCTTGCGTATGGACAGGTACTGATATCCGACGCGTGTGGCATGGATGACCGCTGGAATCTTGACGTACTTGTCTTCTGGACGCTCCATAAACGTCACCTCTCCCGTTCCACATTGGCACCATAAATGGTGCAGCACCACACGTCTATCTTTTCGTAATACCCCACGATATGCCTCCTTACGCAGGCCTACACGTCAACTGCATTTTACCATTCAGACAACATCCAGCTCGGAGCACATCTGCATTTAACCCACTCGTTGCATTCACGATAGCGGAATTCCTCATGCAAGGTCGTAAGATCATGACCTCAAACGGTTGCCTTGTCCATTTCAAGGCAGCCAAGACTGCCGTCTGATGCGGCGACCGCGCGGTTCTCGCTCCCCTTACTCGCCAATCATCGTGGCGATCGTATCCAACACCGCGCGGATGTTGCGTGCGAACTCGTCGGGCTCGGGCAGCAGCGAGACCGCCAGGTATCCGTTCGACGTCATGTCGAAGAAGTATCCCGGCTGCCCGGTCAGCCGGTGGTCGGCGATCATCCGCAGCACCAGCGCGTTCTCATCGATGACGGACGGCACGCGCAGCAGCACGTTCCAGCCGCCCTCCGGTCGCAGCAGCGAGGTCACCCCCAGCGGGTCATCAGCCAGCAGGCGCCGAAGCGTGCTCAGGTTGCCGAGCACGCGTCCCCGCACGCGCATAGTCTGCGCGGGTGCGGCCTCCAGCAACCCGGCAATCCGCCCGGCGATGATATCGCTCATCGGCAGGTAGTCGTCGGCGATCACGTCCAACCGTTGCAGCGCCTCCCGCACATCTTCTGCCGGGCCGGACACCTGGATCCAGCCGACCTTGGCGTGCGGGGCCGCCAGCATCTTCGAGAATCCGTCGAGTGCGAAGGTGAGCACGCCCGGCTCCCCCGCCAGCCGCGCGTTGCCGTCGAACGGCTCCAACGCGTAGTCGTAGAACACCTCGTCGGCGATCAGCGCCACGTCATGCGCCCGGCACATCGCCACGATGGCCTCACGTTCGGCCGGCTTGACATAGGAACCTGTCGGATTGTTCGGGTTGATCAACACCAGCGCGCGGATGCGGGCACCGTCCGCGCCGTCGAGCAGGGCTTCGAGCTCCGCCGTGTCGATGAACCAGGAGCCGTCGTATTGCAGCTGGTATGCGATCGTATCCACGCATTCCAGACGCGCGATCGATTCGATCAGCGGGTAGCCGGGTTTCGGTGCGAGCACCGCGTCGCCCGCGTCGCACAGCAGCTTGATGAGCCACGAATACGCCTGCGACGTGGAGCTGAGCAGATACAGATGGTCAGGGTCGACGGGACGGGTGCCGCGACCGGCAACACCATTCCGGTGTGTGGTGTCGGCTGCATCCGCAACATCCGATTGAATGCCGACGTTGTCCACATGGCGGGTGTCCGTCTCACTGCAACCGTCCGATGACCGCCCTGTCAGGAATACGGCCAGTGCCTCACGCGCCCGACGATCGCCGCGCGGATCGGCGGCATATACGCCCGGCACCTGCGCCGGGGCCAGACCGTGACGGGTGGGGTTCGAATCGTTCAGCTTGCCGAGGACGATGCCACTGCATTGTGCCGCGGCTTCGGCCTGGGCGATGGGATTGGGCTCACTGATATCAACACGGGACGAAAAGCGCATGACTCCACTGTACACGCCACAACCGGCAGCCATATGGTAACGCCGCCCGGATGAGGGCGGCGTTATCTTCAAGTGCTCAGTGCGCGATGCTCACTGCTTGGTGCTGGCGTAGAACGCGGCGCCGACGATGCCGGCCTCATTGCGCAGCTTGGCGGGAACGATCGGGGTCTTGATGTCGATGTACGGCAGGAACTTGTCGCTCTGACGGCTGACGCCGCCGCCGACCACGAACAGGTCCGGGTTGAAGTACTTCTCCATCAGGCCGTAGTACTTGGTCAGGCGCTTCGCCCACTTCTTGTAGCCGAGCTCCTCGCGCTCGCGCACCGAGGAGGCGGCGTACTTCTCGGCGTCGCCCTTGCCCTTCGGCAGTTCGATGTGGCCGAGCTCGCTGTTCGGGATCAGCACGCCGTTGTAGATCAGCGCGGTGCCGATGCCGGTGCCCAGCGTGGTGGCGATGACCAGGCCGTTCTGGCCCTGCGCCGCACCATACTGCTGTTCGGCCAGACCGGCCGCGTCGGCGTCGTTGACCACAACGACCGGACGGCCGCAGGCCTCGGAGAAGACGGCGGTCACGTCTACGCCGATCCAGGACTGGTCGAGATTGGCCATGAAGTCCAGCGGCCTGCCAGGCTTGATCGGGGCCGGGAACGCGATGCCGACCGGAGCGGTTTCGGGAACCTCGAAATGCTCGAGCTGCTGACGCACGATGGCCGCCACGGCCTCCGGGGTCGATACTTCAGGGGTGAGGATCTTCAGACGGGGCTCGGCGAACTCGCCCTTTTCCAGATTGACGGGCGCGGCCTTGATTCCGGAGCCGCCGATATCCACGCCAAACGCCTGTGCTGTTTCAATCATCGTTGACCTCTCTCGTAGAAGGTTTGGTGGTTAACCCGGTATCCGCATTCTATCGCGTGCCCGCACCGACACGCACGCCAACACACCATGCAATGCAAACGTATGCACGAACTGTCGTTCCAGCGACATAATCGGTCCGCCTCCGAGCCGGGAACACGATGACAGGGCACCGGCCCGGCGATGGGATCAACCGCTGGCGAAACGCATCCCCAGCGGTGCCGGCGCGCGATAATGGAAGCATGGCAGAACATACACAACTGATCGACGCGATCAACATCCGCACCTCCATCCGCTCCTACGACCCCGACCCGATCGACGACGACACGGCCCGCCAGCTCGATATGACCATCGATGCGGTCAACATGCTCGCCGATGCGCACATCCAGCTAGTGCGCGACCAGCCGGCCGTGTTCGCCGACGCCAACGCCTCCGGACACCTGAACAACGCCGCGAACTATCTGGCCGTCGTCGGCCCGAAGGACGACGGGGCCCGCGAGCGCGCCGGCTTCTACACCGAACGCGTGGTGCTGGCGGCCACGTTGCGGGGCCTGGGCACCTGCTGGGTCGGCGGCAGCTGGGACCGCAGCAAAGCGGCCCGCCATTGCCGGCTGTCCGCCGGCGAGGAGCTGTATCTGGGCGTGGTCATCGGGTATCCGGAACGGCACTTCGACCGCATGGCGAAGAGCTATACCGAGCTGGCCGCGATGCGCGATGCGCACCGCGAATCGAAGACATACGAGCAGTTCACCGCGCCGATGAGCGACGAGGCGCGCGCCGCAGCGCCCGACTGGTTCAAGGCCGGCGTGCAGGCCGCGATGAAGGCGCCGAGCGCGATGAACCGCCAGCCGATCGTCTTCTCATACAACCCCGACGACGACACCGCGGCGGCGATGATCGACCCGAATGTGGAAAGCGGTCAGGCGCTCAACGATCTGGGCATCGCCAAACTGCATTTCCAGATCGGAGCAGGCTCCGGAACCTGGGCGTGGGGCGACGGAGGGTTGTTCATTCACCGGTAAGCGGAGGCATGGGCTGCCAGGTGGGGTCGTGCAGCAGCTTGCGCGAATCCCACCAGCCCTTGGCGATCTGCACCAGACCGGTGCGCAGATGCTCCCGGTCCACGGCCACCAGGCGGATGACCTCCTTGGCGGCCGTGGCCAACGTGCCCACGGCGAACAGGAACGGGCGGAAATCGCCGTATGCCATGAAATACCGGGCCATGTACCCGCGGTTGCGCATGATATGGTACCGGTTCATATCCGATGTGGAGTTCAGCTGGCGCACGCCGGCGATATCCCAGTTGCCGATCTCGCGCGTGCGGCGCAGCACCACATCCGGCACGACGATCGGATTGGTGACCTTGCTGGCCCGATACCCGTACATCGTATCGTCCCAGTAGATGAAGAACCGCGGATCGGGCAGGCCGATCCGTTCCACGATCCGCCTGCTGAACAGGCCTCCCTCGAAGCACAGCGTGTTCATCACCCGATACCCGGCCTTGCCGAACGCGGCCGGGGCGATCGGGTTGGGGATGCCCAACGGCACGATGAACTGGTACTGCCAGTAGAACGGACCGCCGTCGTAGTCGTATCGGCTGCCCTGGATGACCTCGTGGCGCTTCGTCCATTTCGCCAGCTTCTCGATGCCGTCCGGCAGCACGGCCACATCGTCGTCCATCACCCAGAACCAGGCGGCGCCCAGCTCGTACGCCTTCTTCACACCGGCCGAGAACCCGCCCGCGCCGCCGAGGTTGTCGGATTGCGGCGCATACACCACGCGGCCCCCGTTGCCGCTCAGGTCGGGCACCGTATCGCCCCACTGGCGTTTGACATCGGCGGCGAGCCCCTCGACCATGCCGCGCGTCTCGTCGCTGTGCTCGTTGTCCACGATGATGATGCGCCACGGCGCCTGGGTCAGGTCCAGCAGCGACTTGAACAGGGTGTGCAGCAGCTCCTGCCGCTTGTAGGTCACCACCACGATCGCCAGCTTCTCGATCCCCGGCTTCTCGGCATGTCGCGCCTGCGAGCTGTTCTTCTTGCGTACAGTCATGTCCTCCATTGTTGCACCCACCGTCGCCACCGGGCAACCGTCGCGCGCATCGTCCGGCATGCGGCCGCACCGCCGCCGTTCGTCCCGCGGTGGCTGTACGAATGGAAACGCAAGTTTCAGGGAAGGTGCAATTCCTTACTGGCGGTAACGGCGCAACCGGGGTTCATAACGGTGGCCGCCGAAGCCCGCGACCCGCGAATGCGGCTGATCCGGTGCGATTCCGGAGCCAACGGTTACAGTCCGGATGGAAGAAACGAGGTGCTCGCATGAGCGTGTCTTCGCATACCGATACCCATTCCACATCTGTCCCGTCCGCGTCGTCCGCTTCGACGCATGCCACCGGCGTGGCCGATTCGGGACGCTGGTCCACGCGCCGCATCGCCGTGTACGCACTGTTCGTCGCGTTGTCGATGGCGGTCAGTTTCATCGAGTTCCCGCTGATTCCGGGCGTGCCGTGGTTGAAGTACGACCCGTCCGGCATCGTGTGCCTGGTGGCCGGCTTTGCGTACGGTCCGGCCGCTGCGGTGCTGGTGAGCGTGCTCGGCTTCGTGCCGCATGTGTTCGCCGATCCGTGGGGTTCGCTGATGGCGATCGCCGTGGCGCTGGCGATGAGCGTACCCGCCGCACTGATCTACCGCCGGCTGCGCACACGCCGTGGCGCGTTGATCGGCATCATCACGGGCGCCGTGGTGGCGCTGGTGGTGGCGATCATCGGCAATCTGCTGGTCACGCCGATCTACGCGGATATGACGGTCGAACAGGTGGCGGCCATGATCGTACCGGCGCTGCTGCCGTTCAACCTGGCCAAACTGGCGGTGCACGGCGTGGTGACGTTCCTGATCTACAAGCCGATCTCGAACCTGCTCAACCGATGACCGCACAGCCGACCGATAACGTCGCCGTGGCGTTGCGCGGCGTCCGATTCAGCTACGACAACGGGGCGACCTGGGCGTTGGACGGCGTGGATCTGAGCGTTCGGGCCGGCGAGCGCGTGTGCATCGTCGGCCCGAACGGTTCGGGGAAGTCCACGCTGTCAAGGATCGTCGCCGGGCTTGCGGCCCCGGACGCGGGCACCGTCACGGTGCTGGGCGAACGGGTGTTCGACGGCGATACCGGCCCGGATCCGGATGCCTACCGCCGGGCGCGCCGCGGCATCGGCGCGGTGTTCCAGAATCCCGAGGACCAGCTCGTCACCACGGTGGTCGAGGACGATGTGGCGTTCGGACCGGAGAACCTCGGCATCGCGCATGACGACATCGGCAGGCGCATCGCCGAGGCCTTGCAAGCGGTCGGCATGACCGAGTCGCGAGCCGCGGATCCGACGGTGATGAGCGGCGGTCAGCAGCAGCGCATCGCCATTGCGGGCACGATGGCGATGCAGCCGGCGATGGTCGTGTTCGACGAACCGACCGCCATGCTGGACGGGGCCGCCCGGGCCGAGGTCATGGCGGTTCTCGACAGCCTGCAGGCGCACGGCGTCACCATCGTGCACATCACCCACCATGCCGACGAAACGCTGCGGGCGGGTCGCGTCATCCGCATGGAATCCGGGCGGATCGTAGCGGACGGGCGACCGCGTCAGGCAGGCATTCCCCGTGTCGAGGCGACCGGACATTCTCATCTGCCTTACGATAACGTCGCCCAACCGCGGCCTGATTCCGAACCGATCATCACCGTTGAACATGTCTCCTTCACGTACCCGGGCCAGACGTCGCCGGTGATCGACGACCTGTCGCTGAACATCGCACGCGGCGAGACCGTGGCGCTGATGGGACACAACGGCGCGGGCAAGACCACACTGGCACGCCTGCTGTGCGCGCTGGAACGGCCGGACGACGGTTCGATCACCGTGGCGGGCGTCCCGGTAGCGCTCGCCCGCGGCGGTCGGCGAGCCACCGCACGAGGGCGTCAATCGGGCGCGGCCGGAGCCGGTCGCCCACGGAAACCACGTACGGCGTCCCGCGCGCAGCGGCGGGCGTTACGCCGGCACGTCGGCTATGTGATGCAGCATCCGGAACGGCAGCTGTTCGCCGACACGGTGGCGCAGGACGTGGCCTACGGGCCGCGCAATCAGGGGTTGGACGAGGCCGCGGTGCGCGAGCACGTCGAATGGGCATTGCGGCTGCTGCGGATCGGCCATCTCGCCGACCGTTCCCCCTTCGCCCTGTCCGGCGGCCAACAACGGCTGGCGGCCATCGCCGGCGTCCTCGCCTGCCGGCCGGATGTGCTCATCATGGATGAGCCGACCGCGGGGTTGGACGCCCGGGCCAGCGCACGGATCCATGATCTCATCCGCACGCTGCGTGCCCAAGGCGTCACCGTGCTGGTCATCACGCATTCCGTCGCCGAAGCCGCGGCGATGGGCGCCCGGATCATCACCATGGGGCAGCCGCCGCGCACCCGACCTGACCAGGCCGATGCCAGCCATCGCAATGCGGATGCATCGCAATCCGACCGACATCGCCACGATATCGTCGATGGCGGCGGATATCCGGACGCTGACGGCGTGCACGGCGGCGGCGCCGATGACACGGATGACGCGGACGGTGCGGAAGACACGGAAGGCAGCGGACCGTTGGGAACCCTGGACCCACGGGTCAAGATGGTGACGTTCCTGGTGTTGATGTTCACGGCGTTCGCCATCTCGAACGCGTGGCAGCTGGGGCTGGCGGCCGCGCTGGCCGCGGGGATCATCGCCGTCGGCAGGCTGAACCCGTTGCGGCTGCTCGCCGCGGTGCGGCTGATCCTGGGCATGCTGGTGGTGATGGGACTGCTCAACCTCTTCTTCGCGCGCGGCGGCGACGTGCTGGCCGCATGGGGACCGCTGACCATCACGACGGGCGGCGTGCGAACCGCGGCGCTGTACACGTTGCGATTCGCGCTTGTCGTTGTTCTGGGCGCGGTCATGATGGCGACCACCACGCCAACCGAGCTCACCGATGCCATCGGATCGCTGCTCTCACCGTTGCGGCGGTTCGGCGTGCATACCCAGGAGATCGCCCTGGTGTTGAGCCTGGCGCTGCGGTTCCTGCCCACACTGGCACGCGAGGCGCACGCGGTCATCGACGCGCAGTCGACGCGCGGCGGCGACATCGAAACCGGCTCCCCGGCCAAACGACTGCGCGCGCTGACGGCGATTGTGGTGCCGGTGTTCGCCGGCACACTGCGCCATGCGGACAATCTGGCGCTCGCCTTGGACGCGCGCTGCTATGAGGAGGGTGCGCATCGCACGCACTGGCGGCGGATGTGCGTACGCCGGCGCGATCTGCTGTTCATCACCGTGGCCGTACTCTATCTGCTCGCCTTGATGGCGCTTCGCATATTCATTCAGTAGGTGATTTTCCCCTTCGGTTGGGAACTGAACCGGGATTCGGCCCTCGCAACGGCACGATATTCCGTCTTAATGCACGTGGCAGTTTGCAGCAGCTTCCAACCGAGGCCAATAATCCCCTACCGAAGGTCCGCACGGGGTTCAGGGTATCCCCTGATGGCGAAGTGCAAGTGCCCGGTGCGTATGCTTAAGACATGAGACTCTTAGGCAACATCCTGTGGATCCTGCTGGGCGGCCTGTGCATTGCGATCGGCTGGGCGCTGGTCGGGCTGGTGCTGTGCATCACCATCATCGGCATCCCGCTGGGACTGCAATGCTTCAAGATGGCCACGCTGACGCTGACGCCGTTCGACAAGACCGTGGACTACGGCGGCGGCATCGGTTCGACGCTTGTCAATATCGTGTGGGTGATCCTGGTCGGCTGGTGGATGGCGCTGGGCTATGTGGCGGCGGGTCTGGTGAACTGCATCACCATCATCGGCATCCCGTTCGGCCTGCAGTCGTTCAAGATGGCCAAGCTGGCCATGTGGCCGTTCGGTGCGGAGATCCGCAGTCTGTAATCCATACGCCATGGCGCGGGCCGTGCTCGGGTAAACTGGTATACATGAGCAAGACACTACGTAGCATCGGTGACGCGTTGTGCCTGGCCGCCGCCTTATCCGCTGCACTGGGCGGCTGCGCCGGCCGCGACGACGCCACCGACGAGATCCTGCAACGCCTCGATACCATGCAACGTGAGATCGAGGACCTCCGGGCCGGTTCCACCGGCTCGTCCGCCAACGACGGGACCACGTCGTCCGACTCCGGAACGGCCACGGATGGCGGTTCCTCCGCTTCGGCCCCGGCTGCGCCGACCGATCAGGCCGAGTTCGAGGCGGCGATCGCCGACCTGGAGTCCCGTGCGGCCGACGCGGTGGCCACGGCCGATGCCGTGACCGTGCCCTCCGCCCCCGCCGACCGTCCGCAGGCGTACTTCGACGCCACGCGACCGTTGGAGGCGTTGGACGATGAGATCGACCGACTGGACGACCAGGTCGAGGACGCGCACCGGGCCAAGACCATCGACCGCAACACCATGTGGTCGTTGGAGGACCGGCTGGACGCCGTCGACAATCAGATCGACCAGGCCAAGGATTCGCTCGAACGCCGCATGGGCATCGACGACTGACCCGGCATCGCCGCAGCCGGCATGACGCGCTCATCCCGGCTCTTGGATGTGGCCCGGTGAACCATCCGATACGGTTCACCGGGCCACATCATGCCGGGAGGCATCGCGCACGGTCAGCGGTCCCACTCCGGCTTCCACGAGTAGTGCATGTCATAGGCGCTGGCCCAGAACATGTATTCGTTCTCCACACCGGCGACGAAGATGTCGACCAGCTCCTGCTTGCGCTCCTCCGGCAGGTCGGCGGCAAGCCGCTCGATGTGGTCGATCAGCCACACCGAGCCCTGCCAGAACTCGTCGGTCTTGTACATGTCGACCCAGCTCTTGTACGGGTTGGCATCCAGGGTGTCGGCGAACTCGCGGGCCAGACGCTGCCCGTAATCGGCATACACCCAGGCGCACGGCAGCACGGCCACGAGGATGTCGATCAGCGGCTTGGAATACGCGATGGTGAGGATGTTCGACGTGTAGGCGCGGGCGAACGCCGACTGCCGCACGTTGAGCATCTCCTCCTCGGTGACGCCATAGCCGGCCATGTAGGCGCGGTGCACGCTGCTTTCCACGGCGAAGATGTTCTGCTGGACCTGCGCCATGAACGCCATGATCTCCGGGTCGTCGGTTTTGGTGGCCGCCAGCGCGTGCACCTTGGCGTATTCGGTCAGGTAGCGGTAATCCTGCAACAGGTAGAAGGCGAATCGTTCGCGCGCCAGCGTGCCGGCGCCGAGTTCGCGGATGAACGGCTGCCGGTAGCCCTGCTCCCAGACCAGGTCGGCGGCCTCGCGCATCCGCTGCGCGAACGGCGGCACGTGCTCCAGGGTTATGGTGGCGGTGTCGAACGACGGTACGGTGTTGTCGGTCATGTGATGTCTCCCTACGATGGTGTCAGCCAACAGGTTCCAAGGGTCAGGCCCGAAGCCTTTCTCAACCCGCACGGGTTCCCCTGCATATCACCGGCATTATCGCACATCCGCAGGATTATCGCCGGGATTCTCCGCCCCTTCGCGTACCGTAGATGGGCGTTTGCATACTTGTACGATCCGACATCGGCCATGGTCCGCCGGCCGCACTCGGGTACGAACCACCACGGCAGGAAGGCACATACGATCATGACGTTGACGAAGAAGCAGATCAAGCAGCTCAAGGCGATGGCCCATCATCTCAACCCGATCATCCAGGTCGGCAAGAACGACCTGTCCGATGCGGCCGTCAAGCAGGCCGATGAGACGATCGAGAAGCGCGAGCTGATCAAATGCGATGTGCTCGACGGCTCCGGCCTGACCGCCAAAGAGGCCGGCGAGGAGCTGGCCGAACGTCTGGGTGCCGAACTCGTACAGGTGATCGGCAACCGCTTCGTGATCTACCGCGCCTCGCACCGCGACGACATCGAGAGGATCAGGCTCGTCCGCGGCTGAACCGACGGCCGCGGGCCCTGGCGGTTCACACCTTCAGCTGGGCCAGCTCCTTGCGGATCGCCAGCATCTTGCCGTAGGCCGCGTTGCGTTGTTCGGTGGTCCTGGCCCGTGCATGCGCCGCCTTGGCCTTGGCGTATTCGGATTCCAGGAACGTCGCGCGTTCGCGTGCCGCGATGCGCGCATCGATATCGGACCCATCGATGTCATCGGCGATGGTCTGCGCACACAGCGAGTCCCACAGCTCCTCCATCGTGGTCCCGTACACCGTCAGTCGCGACCCGGCGGCCGGACGCCATGCTCCGGCATGCACCTTGGTGATCGGCGTATGCCCCGGTTTGACCGGCACGTTCCGCCGAACCGCGAACGCGCACTGTTCGGCGTCGGACGCGATCGGCTCCCCGGTTTCGGCGTCCGGCAGCGGCCCGCCGTCGCGCACGCACACGAACACGATGCCGCCCTGCCGTTGGGCGGCGATATGGTCGATCACCTCCACCGGCACCGCCGCTCCGCTCGGCACATGCAGTCCCAGCACCAGGATCTCCGGGAAACGCCTGCTTTCCGCCAGACCCGTGGTCGCGGGACGCAGGATGGCCAGCATGCTGATCGATTCGATATCCGTGGCGAAGCGTTGTTTGATCTTGGCCGATACCGCCCCTCGCCCGATGAACATCTGTTTGGGCAGCGCGCCTTTGGCGTCCGGCACGGCAGCCCGTGTCGGCAATCCCAGCGTCAGCGCGTTCAATGATCCACAGGATGCGGCGATCGCCATCGACATACCTCCTTGTTCGCGGCGGCGTTACCGGACATCGTAGCGCAGATCCGTCCCCGTGATCCGCCGTGTTCCGAATCCGCACGGCCAAACCGACCGTGCAGGTCCGTGTTCCCGCGGCGCGGTCGATGATTTCTTGGCTATGCTGGAACCATATTCCTCCGATGCATGACCGATCTTCACACAGGGAGTGGGTATGAGCGCACAACGTTCACCGAAGGGGTTCGCCGTCGTCGATTTCGAGACCACCGGCATCAATCCGTCGGGCGGCGACCGTGCCATCGAGGTCGGCATCGTGCATGTGGCGCCGGACGGCACCTTGGAGGATGAGGCGGAGACCCTGATCCGCGTGCAGCGCGACCTGGGGGCCAGCAACCTGCACCACATCCACGCCGCCGATCTGATGGATGCGCCGGATTTCGCCGGCATCGCCGCCGAGCTGCGCGATTGGCTCGACGGGTACGTGTTCGTGGCGCATAACGCCGTCTTCGATTCCCGGTTCCTGAACGCCGAGTACAACCGGCTCGGGTATGCGACGCCGGTGGACCGCACGACGTCGATCTGCACGCTGCGGCTGAGCAACCGGTTCCTGGGCTTGCGCAGTCTGGACGACTGCTGCCGCGAGCTGGGCATCCGCAACGCCGACGCGCACAGCGCACTGGGCGACGCGCATGCGACCGCGTTGCTGCTCAGCGGTTTCCTGCATGGTATCCCCGACTGGGAGGGCTGGCGGCCCGCGCTGCGAGCGGCGGCCGAGCTCGAATGGCCGCGGATCGAGGAGCGGCCCCGCCCGTGGATGCCCAGGCAGAGCCATGCCGCGCGCAGACCTGCGTCCCCGTTCCTGAATCGTCTGCAGTCGGGCAATCCCGGCGCCTCGGACGTCCATCACGCCGATGCGGTCATGCTGGATGCCGCGGCCGAATACGCGGACCTGCTGGATCAGTGCCTGATCGACGCCCGGTTGAGCGAACATGAGAAGAGCGCGCTGGTGGATATGGCCAACGCGCTGGGGTTGACCCGGGAGGATTGCCTGCGCATCCATGAGCACTATTTCGCCGATGTGGCCGATGAGGCGTGGCTGGACGGACGGCTCACCGACGATGAGGAGCGCGAACTGCGGCAGGTCGGAGAGCTGCTGTCGATCGATGCGGACGTCATCGACGCGGCGATCGCCGGGACCACGGTGACGGATACGGCCACGGGCCGGCATGCGCGACGCCGCCACGATCGCGAGCCGTATGCCACGGACGGCGCCCATGACGGGTCCCGGACGGCGGATCCGGAACACCTGCAATCCGATGCCATTCCGCCGGCTGATACCCGTTCGCACGCCACGCAGGAATCCGACGGCGAATCGCAGCGCAACCATGCAGGCGGCAGGAAGCACGGACGTCACCGTTCCCCGGAGGTTGTCCCGAACGACGACGCGCAACGCGATATCGTCCTGGGCAAGCCGGTGGTGCGCTCCACCACGCCGATTCCCGTGCCCGGACGCACACTCGACGGCAGCGGCCGATCGCGGTTCCGGCTGCATCGGGGCGATCGACTGGTCCTGACCGGGACGATGAACCGTTCGCGCGACGAGTGGATCTACCTGCTGGAAGGATTGGGGCTTGTCATATGGCCCACCGTTACGATGCAGGTGCGTCTGGTGGTGGCCGCCGATATCGATTCCGAATCGACGAAGGCGCGCAAGGCCCGCGACTACGGCATTCCGATCGTCGACGAGGATTGGCTGGAACGCGCGTTGCGCAACGGTCTGGTCGAGGAGTGAAACCTGTCGTTCTCCCCATCGCCAAGGAGCGTCTGATATCATACAGTACCTGACCCGCCAACCGTATACGGCCTCTGCCGCGGATGGACGACGGATCCAACCGGTCATGCTCCGAGCCGATTGCGGCCGTATACGCACCGATGAAGGAGAGTCATGAGACGACGTGTCAATTCGGCGCCCTCCCCCGACAACCGCACGGTGGGACGCCGACGCGGCGGATTCCGCGCGCTGCTGCAGGAGATGGCGGCCGAGGTCCGCGAGCACCGCAGCACGGCGCTGGTGTATGTGACGCTGCGCGTGCTCATCATCGTGACGATGGTGCTCCAATTCCTCAACGGCAACTATGAGAACGTGCTCCTGTGCCTGCTGACGCTGGTGCTGTTCCTGGTGCCCGCGTTCGTGCAGGTCACGTTCAAGGTGGAGCTGCCGTCCACGTTGGAGATCATCGTGCTGCTGTTCATCTTCAGCGCGGAGATTCTCGGCGAGATCAGTTCGTTCTATGTGCTGTTCCCGTTCTGGGACGTCACGTTGCATACGTTGAACGGATTCCTGGCCGCCGCGATCGGATTCTCGCTGGTGGATCTGCTCAACCGCAGCGACCGGGTGAAGTTCGACCTGTCGCCGCTGTTCCTGGCGATTGTTGCGTTCTGCTTCTCGATGACGATCGGCGTGCTGTGGGAGTTCTTCGAGTTCGCGATGGATCAGCTGTTCGCGTTGGATATGCAGAAGGACACGATCGTGCATGCCATCCATTCGGTGACGCTCGACCCGACGAACACGAACACCACGGTCACGATCGACGGCATCACGGACACGATGGTCAACGGCGTCGACCTGGGCGTCGGAGGCTACCTGGACATCGGGCTGATCGATACGATGGAGGATCTGATCGTCAACTTCATCGGTGCCGCGGTGTTCTCGGTCATCGGGTTCCTCTACGTGCGTTCGCGCGGGAAGAGCACGGTGCTCAGCAGGTTCATTCCACGCCGCAAGCACGGGCGGACGATCGAGGACTGGAACAATCCGGCGAACGAACCGGCCGGGGATGACACGGACGCGGATGAGCTGGCCGAACAGGTTGATGCGGCCGAGCACGCTGTGGAACCGGATACACGCCCATAGGCGTGGTACGGAAGTCATCAGAGGCCGCAACAAGGATTCCGTACCGTACCACACACGGTTGCACACAACAGAAAGCCCGGAAATTCAACGTTCCTATAGCGGCGATTTCGTTGTGGTACGGTACGAAACGATTGATTCGTGGTCCATCGTGTTCCGTACCAGGCAACGGTTTCGAACTCACTTTCATGACGAACCTCGCCTGCTCGGTCCTGCCGCAACCCGCGCGATGCGACGACAGCTACAGGACGGCGCAAAGCCTCAGATCCATGACCGCTGGCCGTCGGGCCCCAGCAGGTTATATAGTGGCCTCAACGCATACAGGAAGGGCGGATCCATGGCCATCGACGCATATGAGATACGACTGGGCAAGGTGTTCTCCACCGACTACCGGTTCATCATCCCCTCATTCCAACGTCCCTATTCCTGGCGCCGAGAGAATATGCTCGAACTCATCGGCGATCTGGAGGACGCGGCACGAACACCGGAGCGCCCCTACTTCCTCGGCTCGCTGATCCTGGTCAAATCCGGTGGCAACGGCAGCCGCGCACAGGAGCGCCAGTACCAGGTCATCGACGGCCAGCAGCGCCTGACCTCACTGTCCATCCTGATCGCCGTGCTGCGCGACCTGGAGACCGATGAGGAGTTGCTGCGTGATTTGGACGCGCTGCTGCTGGAGCAGGGCAACAAACTGCAGGGTATCAAGGCCGAGCCACGACTCACGTTGCGGGAAAAGGACGCGGGCTTCTTCCGCGAGTACGTGCAGGAGAACAATCTGGAAGGCCTGTTCGCACTCAAGGACACCGAGCTGACCTCCAACGCGCAGCGCAACATCTATGAGAACACCCGTGCGGCCTACGATGAGTTCTGCAATCGCAGCACGGAAGAACGGCGGGCCTTCGCCCGCTATCTGGTGGACGGCGTGTGCATGATCATCGTCAGTACCGACGATCTGGCCGGAGCGCATCGCATCTTCAACGTCATGAACGTGCGCGGCCTGCCGTTGACCGCGCAGGACATGCTCAAGGCCAAGGCCATCTCATCGTTGCCGCCCGCCGATCGCGACGACTACGGTAAACGTTGGGACGACGCCATCGACCTGTTGGGAGAATCGGCGGAACCATTCTTCGATACGATGATCACAATCATCGATCATGGTGATATAGGACATGGTGATTCGAGCCCATTCGCAGCCGGCGCCTTCGACCGGTACTTCAATACACATCCGGCGAACGAGTTCGTCGGTACCGTACTGGAACCCTACGCGCATGCCTGGCTGCACGTCACCCGACAGGCGCAGGATCAGCTTCCCGAGCCCGTCTCGGAAGCCATTCAGACGCTCTGCGACTACGGCGACGCCACCGAATGGTACCCAGCCGCCATGTGGATCCTGGTTCACAAACTCGACGTACAGGCGGTACACGTATCTGCACCCTCACCCAGCGACGACCAGATCACCGCCGTTTCGGCCATGCTCCGTGCTTTGGAACGCGTCACAGGCGTCGATAATCTCATCAACGCCACCAGCAGCGCACGCAAGGCACGGGTCGCGCGCATCGTGGCAGACCTGGATTCGGGAACGCCCGCGCAACAGTCCGCGGCGCTATCGGTGAACGACAACGAACGCCATCGCGCACTCCTACGGCTGCGCGGCGAACTGTACATGAACCCGAATCTCAAGAAAGTCCTACTGCTGCGTGCCAACGATCAGCTCAACGGGAGCCGTGTAACGCGTCCACGCGCCCTGTACCCCGTCAGGATCTTGCCGGAGCGAATCGGTCCGACCTCGTCGTTTGCGGCATGGCCGGAGTCCATCCGTGACCATTGGGTGGACCGAATCGGCAACCTGGCATTGAGTCAGACCAATGAGACGAAGATGGAACAGCTCGACGGTTTCTCCTCGCGACGAGACCGGATTCTCTCACAGTCCGGAGCGCGCCGATTCCCATTGTCGGAGCAACTGGCAGACATCCAGGAGCTGACGCCGGAGACGCTCAACGACCGACAAAATACCACGGTACGACTCATCGCGCAGTATTGGGATATCCAGTTCGACGCGGACCATACCGATCTGACCGCGGTCAGCGAGGAACGCCTGGCCCGCGGCAACGGCTCCCCATCCCGAGGTTCCAAACGCATCACCATAGCCCAGGTGGTGGAGGCTGGATTCCTGTTGCCGGACGAACGCCTGGTGTGGAAACGTCCACGTCTGGGCGAGGAATGGTACGCCACCGTCACCGGCAACGGCACGCTCCGACTCGACAACGGCCAGGAATACGCCTCGCCGTCGGCCGCGGTCAAAGGGGTCACGGGCAAAAACGGCAGCAACGGTCTGGCCGTATGGCGGCGTGTCAGCGACGGAAGCAAGCTCGCGGACATCTGGAAGGCGTTCCGCATGAGCCATCAGGCCTGACGATTTCGCAGCACAGCGCATGCAGGGAGGATGACGTCATGGGATTGGATATTGTTCGCGGCGACATCACCACTATGGCGGTGGACGCCATCGTGAACGCCGCGAATCCGCAACTGCAGATGGGCGGCGGCGTGTGCGGGGCCATCTTCCGCGCCGCAGGAGCCCGTCGACTGCGGGAGGCATGCGACAGGCTCGCACCCATCACAACCGGCGAAGCCGTCATCACCGATGGATTCAGTCTGCCCGCACGATACATCATCCACACGCCCGGTCCCGTGTGGCGCGACGGCACGCGCGGCGAGGAAGACCTGCTTCGGGCCTGCTATCGCAACAGTCTGGCACTGGCCGCCGAACACAGCTGTGCCAGCGTCGCCTTTCCGTTGATCTCCGGCGGCATCTACGGGTATCCGGTCGCGGACGCGATCCGCATCGCCCTCGAGGAGATGCGCGCATTCCTTATGGACCCCGCGCACGCCGACATGACCGTCATCCTGGCGCTGTTCGACGAGACCACCTACGGCCTCGCACGGCATATCGATGAGCGGTACCCCGGGAGGGCGTCATGATCAACAACAGATGACAAACGCCAACGGTCCGGGGTCATCGGCGTCGCGCCAAGTCCGCGAGCTTCTCACCATTCGCCTCGGGGTCCCCGGCAGCTCCGACCAGCGTATCAAAATTCGCCAACTCGACCTCCGCTCCCGCAACGCCGTCCACATCCTGAGTCCGCCCGGTCAGATGAAAGCCCATATGCTCGTAGAATGCGCAGGCGCGGGCGTTGCCGCGGAACATCCAGACCACAATCCGATTGGGAACGCCGGTCGCGGCCATCGCCTCTTCGAACAATCTCCTGCCGATTCCGCAGCCTTGATACTGCTTCAACACGTACAGCGCAGCGACTTCGGCGGCCCGTGATACGTTGAAGGCGGCCGCGCGGGATTTACGTATTCCGCGTATCCCACCACAACGTCCCCGTCCACGGCGAGTAACACCGTATGAAAGTCGTGCAGGCGCGTGACCTTCAGCGCGAATGCCGGAGTGATGGCGTCGACCAGCTCCTGCGGCAGCATTCCGAATATGTCTCCCGCCACGTCCGGGCATGGACATCGGCCTTTTGCTCAAGGAGGTCGGCTGTGAGACGCATGATGCGGATTCCCTTCATGGGAGCGATTCTACCCGTTGTCCCGTCCGGAATCGTCCGGCATACCGCAGCGGCCGATTCACGGTTTTGACGGACTCGAAACCGTGAATCGAAATCACGCAGAACCACAAACATCCACACAACCTAATCGGCGTGATTCCGCCATCATGCAGTCCGAACCGAACATGATGGCAATTCACAGTTTTGTGAAGACCAAAACCGTGAATTACCTCGCCGTATGAATAATCACGTTGGCCCCAAACCCACTTACGCTATCGCTTGACAGTAGTATCGTATTGCGATAGTATATGATGGCATGCGAACACGAGACCAAGCACTCCATGAGTATCTCTACGGAGGCCCTTATCCGAGAGGCTTTCCGACCGGACTGGAAAAACAGGTGAAACGCAAACTGCAAATGTTGAAAGCCGCGCACGCGCTCCACGATCTGAAAGTACCGCCGGGAAACAGATTGGAACCGCTGCAAGGCAACCTGCTCGGACATTGGAGCATCCGCATCAACCAGCAATACCGACTCATCTTCCAATGGGACGACGACGCCAAGGAGGCATACGATGTCTATTTCGACGACTACCACCACTGATCAATTCCTCAGCACTCCAGGCGAGATTCTGAAAGAGGAATTCCTCGAACCTTTGGGAATCAGCAACTACCGCCTTGCCAAAACCATCGGCGTGGGGGAAACCGCAATCGGAGAAATCGTTCGAGGCAAGCGAACCATCAGCACGGCTATGGCATACCGTCTGGCGGCAGCGCTTGGCACCACTCCGGAATTCTGGATGAACCTACAGCGAGACTACGACTTGCTCAGCTTCGACACCAGTACCCTCGGCGATATCAAACCTCTGATTCACGCGTAAGTTTGAGAGACAACGTCATGACGCGACCATTGACCATCGCACTGCTGCAGATCAGCCCGACCGGCACGCTGGCCGGCAACCTGGCCAAAGGCATCCTGGCCTGCCGCCGTGCCGCGGAACTCGGCGCGGACATCGCACTGTTCCCGGAGATGTGGAGCAACGGGTACGCGCTGCACGGCCGGCCCGTCGAGGACTGGACGGCCGAGGCGGTTGACGTGGACGGCGACTTCGTCAGCGCGTTCGGCGAGCTGGCCCGCGAGCTGAACATGGCGATCGGCGTGACGCTCCTGGAACGGCACGAGGGCGGCCCGCGCAACACCTTGGTGCTCTTCGACCGGTTCGGCGAGCGCCGACTCGCTTACGCCAAGGTGCACACCTGCGATTTCGACGTGGAACGCCACCTGACCCCGGGGCGCGAGTTCCCGGTATGCGTGCTCGACACCGCCGTCGGCCCCGTGCGCGTCGGCGCGATGATCTGTTTCGACCGCGAGTTCCCGGAGAGCGCCCGAATCCTCATGCTCAACGGCGCGGAACTCATCCTGGTGTCCAACGCCTGCCCGATGGAGATCAACCGCCTTGCGCAGTTGCGGGCGCGCGCCTACGAGAACATGACCGCGATCGCGACCTGCAACTATCCGGATTCCATGCCGGGCTGCAACGGCAACTCCACCGTGTTCGACGGCGTGGCGTACCTGCCCGACGGCCCCGGCGAGGACGGATCCCGGGATATGTGCCTATTGCGGGCCGACGGCTCCGAGGACGTGTTCGTCGCCGAGCTTGATCTGGATCAGCTGCGGGATTACCGGGAATACGAGGTGCAGGGCAACGCCTATCGGCATCCGGAACTCTATGGGATGCTATGCAGCGGGGCGGTCGACCCGCCGTTCGTCAGGCCGAACCGACGTGTCGTCCCCATGCTGGAACGCGGTTAGGAGACTAGCAGGCGCATCACCTGTTCGGCGGTGCGTTCCAGGTTCCGCGAGGCGCCGGCAAGCGCCTCCTGCAGGGATACGGCTCCAGGTTGGATGCCGAATATGGCGGCGAAGCCCAAGGCGTTCAGTTGTTCAGCGTCCTCCCCGATGCTGCCGGCGAGTGCGATGACGTGGCATGCCGGAGCCGCTTCATGCACCGCTCGCGCCACTCCCATCGGTGTCTTGCCGTATTGAGTCTGCCCGTCGATGCGTCCTTCGCCGGTGAAGCAGTAGTCGGCGCCGACCGCCCGCTCCTTGAGTCCGACGGTTTCGGTGACGAGATCTACGCCGGAACGCATGGTGGCGTCCGTGAACGCGAGGAACCCCGCGCCGAGTCCGCCTGCCGCGCCCGATCCGGGGATTATGCCCACGCTGCGACTGGTATCGCGATGGATGACCGCCGCATAGTGCGACAAAGCTTGGTCGAGTTGTTCGACCATGGCAGGCGTCGCGCCTTTCTGTGGTCCGAAGACTGCGGATGCGCCGTCGGGGCCGGCCAGCGGGTTGGTGACGTCGCTGGCCAATATAATCGGCGTGCGCGTGACGCGCGGGTCGAGACCGGTGCAATCGATGCGGTCGAGGTCGGCGAGCGCCGCTCCCCCGACCGGCAGATCGCGACCGTCGGCGTCGAGCAGTCGGATGCCGAGAGCTTGGGCCATGCCTGCGCCGCCGTCATTGGTGGCGCTGCCGCCGAGTCCGACGATGATGCGTTCCGCGCCATGACCGAGCGCGTCGAGGATCAGTTCTCCGACGCCGCGCGTGGTGGCGTGCAACGGGTCGGGCATGGTGCCGACGAGGTGCAGTCCCGCGGCTTCGGCCATCTCGATGACGGCCGTCGTGCCATCGCCGAGGATGCCATATGTGGCGGCGACCGGTTCGCCCAATGGTCCGGTGACACGGACCGGGATCAGGCGACCGCCGGTGGCGTCGACCAGGGCGCGGACCGTGCCTTCGCCGCCGTCCGCCATGGGGATGGAGATGATGTCGACGTCGGGAGTCGCGCGCCGCACGCCGCGTTCGATGGCGTCCGCAGCCTGCCGCGCGGTCAGGCTGCCTTTGAACGAATCGGGCGCGATGACGATCTTCATGGATTCCATGCTCCCCCTGCGGTGCGACAGCTGCGGCATTCGGATTGACAACTCCGGGAATGGAAACGGTTATCCGCTGATACCATCGAAGAGCACGAATCGGACCATGGATGGGAGTTGATGATGATCGTTCGCACCGCATCGGTGGATGAGCTGCCGCAGATTGAGGCGATGTACGCCGCTATCGTGGATGCGATGCAGAACACGCCGTTGGACGTGTGGTGGCAGATGGGATCGCATCCCTCGCACGAGATGCTGTTGGATGCCGCTTCCAATGGAAATCTGTTGGTGGCGGTCGACGAGGAAAGCGACAAACGCGACGTGGCTGACGTTGGAGACGGTGCCACGGAAACAGCCAATCCAGTGCTGGGCGCCTGTATTCTCAACGGGGTTCAGGGTGTGGATTATGGAATCATCGATTGGGATGTGCTGTGCACTGATGCAGAGGTCAACGTGCTGCATCTGCTGGGGGTTTCGCCCGCCGCACGAGGCCGCGGCGTGGGACGTGCGATCATCGACAGGGCCACCGCGATGGCGACGGAACGTGGCATGAAGTCGCTCCGGCTCGACACGTTCGACAACAATGCGCCGGCCATTGCACTGTACCGTTCCTGCGGGTTCACCGACCATGGCGTGCATGAGATCCACGTAGGGCGTGGGCTCATTCATGCTTCGCATCTGATGGAGATGGATCTGCGATAGATTCACACACGTCGTGCAGCATTCCGCGCGATATGGCGTGCCAGCACCATTGCTTAGACCAAGGCTGTGCATCCGAATTGTATGCCAACTTCGATATAGCAGTCATGCTATATTCGATACATGGCGATGATTGACGATTTGAAGCAGGAGCGCATTCGCCGCGGGCTGAGTCAGGCGGCGGTCGCGCATGCGATGGGCACCACGCAATCGGCCCTGTCACGCGCAGAACATGGCGGAAACCCAACGCAGGATTTCCTGCAGCGGTATCAGGAAGCTCTGGATACCCATCCCAGCTCCAGCACACTGGACATCGAGACCATCCGGCTACTGGTCAAAGCCATCGCTCAGCGCAACGGCATCGCCGAATTGTACGCGTATGGATCGGTTGCACAAGGCTGCTCCCGACCAGATTCCGACATCGACCTGTTATACCGCAGGAACACCGACGCTGAATATGGTCTATTCGAAACCGCGCGTCTCAGGGACGAATTAGAATCGGCTCTTGGCAGGACCGTGTCGCTGCTCTCCTTCGATGCTCTGGAGCACAAAGCCACTCATAGCCGCGCCAGTAAGCGATTCCTGGAGCATATCCGCCCCAATCTGGTGCGTGTAGCATGACCGCACAGCCCCACGCCGATCAACGATTCCGCGACGGAACCACGTTGCTGCGCTTGGTGGAGCATCTTGGTTTTGCGGTCCAAGATGCAGCCAAGGCACCATCTGCAGCCGATCTGGAAGACAACAGGCCGCTGCTGAACTCAGTGGCCATGGAGCTTATCCAAGCCCAGGAAGCAGCGAACCAACTTTCCGATGCGTTCATCTCCGAAATACCCGACCTACCCTGGCCGCAACTGCGCGGATTACGCAACATCATCGTCCATGAATATGACGCCATGGGGCTGCGGACGTTTTCTTGGAGATAGTCATGCAGCCATTCCTTGGCTTTGACGATATTGTACCGGACGGGGCTGCGGACGTTTTCTTGGAGATAGTCATGCAGCCATTCCTTGGCTTTGA
>SAMEA3387449__coassemble_1264_pt1 | contig 29516 bp, 20 predicted proteins | sample SAMEA3387449__metabat2_low_PE_011 | metagenome-assembled genome bin SAMEA3387449 (sample SAMEA3387449) | Felis catus | biome: Faeces | place: United Kingdom | collected 2012
AGTCCTTATCGCGCTGCTTGAACTTAATCAGGGCGTTCACGCCGTACAGGGCCACGCGGCGGTAGTCGCCGATGATGCGGCCACGACCGTAGGCGTCCGGCAGACCGGTGAGGATCTTGTTGTGACGGGCGACCTTGATCTGCTTGGTGTACACGCCGAAGACGCCATCATTGTGGGTCTTGCGGTACTTGGTGAAGATCTTCTTGATCTCCGGATCCGGTTCCTTGCCGGCCTCCTTGATGGCCTGCTCGACCATGCGCCAGCCGCCGTTCGGCATCATCGCACGCTTGCAGGGAACGTCGGTCTGCAGGCCGACGATCACGTTGTCCACCTCAGGGCTGTCGATGTAGCCGGCCGGGAAAGCATCAATGTCGGCCGGGGTGTGGGTATCCACGTCGTAGACGCGCTGCTTGCGCTCCACGGCCAGGTAGTTGTCGTCGAGATACTGCCACAGATGCTTGGTCTTTTCGGTCGCACCGGCAAGGAAGGACTCATCGCCCTCGTACGGCGTGTAGTTCTTCTGAATGAAGTCACGCACGTCGATATCGTCCTGCCAATGGCCGCCTTCGAAGCCGTCCCACGCCTTGGCGTTGAGCTCCTCCGGGGAGACCGCGGTTGCATCAACTGCTGTCATATCCACTCCTTCTGGGTGATCGTCGGCGACGCATCGTTACGCCGTCGTTGGTTCCTCATTGTAGCCGCAGCCGCCTGAAAACAAGCTGGGACACGACGTGAGCTACATCACATTTTCGTTACCGTTCACATAACCGCGGTCGGAACGGCGGGCCGTCGCTCCCCGATCAGGGACACGGCGGCCCATACCACGCTCCCGTCGCCGCACTACTCGCGGAACGCGGTCGTCACCGGCAGCCGGCGGTCACGGCCGAACGCGAGCGCCGTGACCTTCGGTCCCAGCGGATACTGCCTGCGCTTCCACTCGGCGCGGTCCACCAGACGCATCACCGTGTCCACGGTGGCCTCGTCGAACCCGTCGGACAGCAGGTCGGCCCGGCCGTGCGCATGCTCGATGTACGCGGACAGCACCCGATCCAGCAGCCCGTACTCGGGCAGGCTGTCGGAGTCCTTCTGTCCGGGGCGCAGTTCGGCGCTGGGCGTCTTGACGATGCTGTTGACGGGGATCATCACGCCGTCCGGCAGCGGCACGCCGGCGTCACGCCGCTCGTTGCCGACCACGGTCAGCCCGCCGATGCCCATGCCGGCCGCGGCGGCCTTGTTGCGCCAACGGGCCAGCTCCCACACGCGCGTCTTGAGCAGGTCCTTGATCGGCGCGTACCCGCCGACGGCATCGCCGTAGATGGTGGAATACCCACAGGCGAGCTCGGATTTGTTGCCGGTGGCCAGGGCCAGCAGCCCCTTGGCGTTCGAGTAGGCCATCACGATGACGCCGCGGATGCGCGCCTGCAGGTTCTCGGCGGCCACGCCCTCCAGCGCCAGCTGGTTCTGGAACGCGGCGAACAGCGGTTCGATCGGCTGGATGTCATAGTGGGCGCCGAGGTTCGCGGCCAGGTCGGCGGCGTCGTCCTTCGAGCCGTCGGAGGAGTACATGCTGGGCATCGAGATGCCCCAGACGTTCCCGCCGCCGCAGGCGTCCGCGGCCATGGCGGCCACCAGCGCCGAATCGATGCCGCCGGACAGGCCGAGCGTGACGCCCTTGAACCCGTTCTTGCGCATGTAGTCCTTCAGTCCCAGCACGCAGGCCGTGTAAACCTCCTCGTCCGGATCCAGATCGGCGGCGATGCTGGTCGGCGTCTGACGCGCGGCGTCGGTGTCGAGCGTGAAGTAGCTCAGGTCCTCCATGAACATCGGGGAGCGCTCCAGCAGCGTGCCGTCCGAGTCGACCACAAAGCTGCCGCCGTCGAAGATCAGGTCGTCCTGCCCGCCCACCTGGTTCAGGTAGATCAGCGGCGCGCCGACCTCGCGGGCGCGGCGGACCGCCAGCTCCATGCGCGTATGGGTCTTGCCCTCCTCATATGGCGAGCCGTTCATCGTCAGCAGCAGGTCGATGCCCCGTTCCGCCAACTCGGCCACGGGGCCGCCGTCCTGCCAGATGTCCTCGCAGATCGCCACGCCGATGCGCGCGCCGTCCACGTCGATGACCACCGAACGGTCCCCCGCGGAGAAGATGCGGAACTCGTCGAACACGCCGTAGTTCGGCAGGAAATGCTTGTCATAGCCGGCCCAGACCACGCCTTCGTGCAGGACCACCATGCGATTACGCGGCTTGGAGGTCTCGGGGTCGGTGCCGACCGTGCCGACCGCCACATACAGCCCCCCCATGCCTTCGGCGGCGAGCGCGGCGGCCAGCTCGTTCGCCTGGTTCCATGCCGCCTGCCGGAAGGTGCGGCGCAACGCCAGGTCTTCGATCGGATAGCCGGTCAGGGTCATCTCGGAGAACACGACCACGCGGGCGTGCTCGCCGGCTGCGCGGCGGGTGTAGTCGAGCACCTTGGCGGCGTTGCCGGCAAGGTCGCCGACGCAGGTGTCGATCTGGGCTAGGGCAAAGCGAATCTGTGTCATGTCCCCCAGTCTAGCCGCCATGCGCCCAACCGGACATCGGCGGATTCGCATCCCGCACCGGCTCGCCTGCGGCTCGACGCATCGCGTGAGGGAGGAGCCAATTCCGCAGGCCCACGGAACGCAGATGTCTGCCATCGCACCGCATGCGGACAAGCAGCCGGTTTCCATCGGGACGACGCCCGATACACTTGGGAACGTCAGGTATCCGTTCCCGGGAGGTTACGAGGATGAAGTCGCATGATATCAGGGCCGTGTTCTTTGACGTGGACGGCACCCTCACCAGTTTCGCCACCCATGAGGTTCCGGCGTCCACTATCACGGCGCTCCAGCGGCTGCGGGAATGCGGCGTGCTGGTGTTCATCTGCACGGGCCGCGCGCCCTCGCAGTTCGAGGTGGTGGCGCGGATGCTGCCGGTCGAGTTCGACGGCATTGTGGCGGCCAACGGCCAGTACTGCTTCGACGCCCAAGGATTCCTCGACACCCGGCCGATCGACGGCGATGACGTGGCCGTGATCGTCGATTGGCTGGACCGCAATCCGGACGTGGTCGCCACCTTCAGCGAATGCGACTACGTGTATTTCAACCGGATCACCCCCGCGATGGAGGCGACGTGGAATCAGCTGGGCAAGACCGCGCCGACGCGGTTCGTTGACGACCCACATACCCGTCCGTTCACGCATGAGACGTTCCAGATCAGCCCGTTCATCACCCCCGAGCAGGAGGCGGAGCTTGTCGGCCTGTGCCGGAACGTGACCGGGGTGCGCTGGCATCCCGACTTCACCGATATGATCCCCGCCGACGGCGGCAAGCCGCGCGGCATCCGCTGCTTCATGGAGCACCATGGGTTCTCCCGGGAGCAGACGATGGCGTTCGGCGACGGCGGCAACGACATCGCGATGCTGCGGTTCGCCGGCATCGGCGTGGCGATGGGCAATGCGAACGACGAAGTCAAGGCGGTGGCCGACTACGTGACCGATGACGTGGATCATGACGGCATCATGAACGCGCTGCTGCACTTCGGCATACTTCAATAGGGACCACGGTGATTCACGGCACGGCGGATATCATCATCAGCAGCACCAGCAGCAGCACATTGGCGATGGTGAACCACAGCAGATAGCGACCACGGTGCTGCGGATACTCACGCACCACCATCTTGTAGGAGATCAGGCTGGCCATCGAGGCGATCAGTGTGCCCAGCCCGCCGAGGTTGCAGCCGACGATCAGCCCGGTCCAGTCATCGGTGAATCCCGACAGCAGCAGGGCGGCCGGCACGTTGCTGACAATCTGGCTGGCCAGCACGGACACGATCTCCACGCGCCCCTCCAGCATGGCGGCCAGCAGCTCACGGAACGGGTCGATGTTGCCCACATTGCCGATGAAGACGAAGAACGCGATGAACGTGGCCAGCAGCGCGTAGTCGACACTGGCCAGTACGCGCCGGTTCACCACCAGCAGCGTCACGGCGATCAGGACGGCGACGACCCACGACGGCACCAGACCGAAGATGGCCAGCAGACAGAGCACGAATCCTCCGGTGCAGCCCACCAGCGAACGCCGGCGGCATACGTGCACGTCCACCGAAACGCCCTGCACCGGTCGAGGACGTCGCAGCCCCACGCCGATTACCGCCGCCAGCACGATGCCGGAGACCGCCACGTAAGGCAGCGTCAGCGCCACCAGCTCGCCGAAACCCATCCCCGAACGCGCGTACAGATACAGGTTCTGCGGGTTGCCCATCGGCGTGAGCATGCTGCCGAGATTCGCGGCGATCGTCTGCAGGATCACGGTCGGCACGATCAGCCGCTCCCACCCGGCCATGCGCAGCACCACCAGCGCGAACGGCACAAAGGTGATCAGCGAGACGTCGTTGGTCACCACCATGCTCAGGAAGAACGGCAGGAACACCAGGACCATCACCATGCCGCGGGTGGTCGCCACACGCTGGAGCAGCGCATCGCTCAGCCGCGCGAAGATGCCGATCTGCTGGTACCCCTTCATCACCGCCATCAGCGAGAACAGCAGCGCCAGTGTATCCCAGTCGATGTATCCGAGATAGTCGGCGGACGGCGGCACGACGAACGCCGAGGCGATCGCCAGCACCACGGCCACGCACAGCACCGTTTCACGGCGCAGAAACCCGAGGATACGTCGAATGGGCAGGGTCATGGGTTGTTGCTCTCCATCACTGGGATTCGTTGGATGTCTGTGCGTTGCGGCAGGGATCGGTGCATGTCAGTGCGTGGCGCCGGCCACCGTGTCGTCCGCCTCGTCGCCGCGGACCACGGCTTCGATGGCGTATTCCAACGACGCGGCGATGGTGTCCAGCGGCATCGACGGGGTGCCTTCGGGCTTGTCCACCACCTGGCCGGGTTCGTACGGCACGTGCATGAAGCCGGCGATGGTGCCGGGGAACCTCCGCTCGCACAGATACAGCGCGTGATACATGATGCTGTTGCATACGAAGGTGCCGGCCGTGTAGGAGACGAACGCCGGCAGATGATGCGCACGGATGCCGGCGACCATGGCCTTGACCGGCACGGTGGCGAAGTACGCCGCGGGGCCGTCCGCGCGCAGGGGCTGGCCCAGCGGCTGTTCGCCGTCGTTGTCCGGGATGCGGGCCTCGGCCAGGTTGATGGCCACCTGTTCGACCGTCACGCAGCTGCGGCCTCCCGCCTGCCCGACGCAGATCACAGCGTCTGGGCGTTCGGCCGCGATGGCCCGTTCCAGCACCTCGGCGCTGCGCGTGAACACGGTGGGCACCTCCAGTTTGACGATCCGCGCCCCCGCAATGGTGTCCGGCAGCAGTTTGACCGCCTCGTATGCCGGGTTGACGGATTCGCCGCCGAACGGGTCGAATCCGGTAACCAGAATCTTGCTCAGCATCATCAAACCTCCTGTATCGTGCTGGAAGCGCCGCAGCGTCCGACGCCGTTCCATCCTGATGGATTTCCCATTCCTTTATACCTGCATGCACCTGCCCGCATCCCGGCACGGCCGTCAGCAGGCGATGAGCATGTAGATGATCTGCACGACGATCATGACGAGGGCGGGCAGCACCTGGTTCTTGATCACGCCCATGCGGTCCTTCATCTGGAGCATGGCCACGGGCACGATGTTGAAGTTCGCGGCCATCGGCGTCAGCAGCGTGCCGCAGTAGCCGCAGGTCAGCGCCAGGACGCCGACGACGGCGGGGTCGGCGCCGAGGGAGAGCACGAACGGGGCGCCGATGCCCACGGTCATCACGGTGATGGCGGCGAAGGCGTTGCCCATGATCATCGTGAACAGCATCATGCCGAGCGCGAACACGATGATGCCGACGGTGCGGTTGCCCGCGGGGATCACACCGCCGACAATCCGCGCGATGACGTCGCCCACGCCGGCCGCGTCGAAAATCGCGCCCAGACTGGCCAGCAGCATCGGCAGCATGCACAGCGGGCCCATCGCGGACAACAGCCGTTCGGAGTCGCCCAGGAACACGGCGGGCGTGTTGGCGCGGTTGAACGCCCACAGGATAATCGCGGAGACGAACACGCCGATGCAGCAGCCGGCGAGCGCGCCGATGGCGGGAATCAACGCGCCGGCGATGGCGAAGACGCCGATGGCGAGCGCGGGGATGAACACCTTCTGCCCGATGCGCCGGAAGTTGCCCTCCACCTCGGCGTCGGTCGGTTCGGCGGCCTTGCCCGGCTTGACGCGCTGGGCGATGGCGGGAATAACCATGATGACGATGAGCAGGCCGTCGATCGCCGCCGGAATCCAGCGGCCGAAGGCGATGACGACGCCGAGCAGCGTCCAGAAGACGAAGGTGCCGTAACGTGACAGGTTGGACCTGTCACGCAGGTTGTGCACGCCCGCGTAGACGCTCATCAGACCCATGAGGATGTAGAAGACCTCCATGATCTTGTCGGCGGACGGGATCTCGGAATCCATGAAGAACGCCATATGTCACTCCCCTTCCTTCACGGCCTGCACGGACGATTCGGGCGCAGCGAGCCGTGCGGGCGCAGCGGATGTATCGCCGCCGCAGTACCTGCGGCGCAGGTGGTTGTCCTTGATGATGTAGTAGACGGCGGTGACGCCCACGGCGATCAGCGCGACCGGAATCTCGATGATCGCCAGTCGTAGCAGGTCCACGTCGTAGCCGAGCGGCGCCAGGGTGGTCTTGACCAGGATCGCGCCCGAGGTGCCGACGAAGAGCACCTGGCCGAAGAACCAGGCCACGTTCTCCATGCCGGAAGCCATGCCCTTGAGCTGTTCGACGTACTCGTCCGCCGGCTTGTGGCCGGAGGCCTCGACGGCGCCCACGGCCATCGGCATGATGATCGGGCGCACGAATCCGGCCACGCCGCCGAAGCTCACGTTGAATGCGGCGAAGACCAGACGCATGACGCCGTACAACGCGATGATGATGCCGGGCGTGGCGCCCTTGGCCTTGCCGATCAGCGCGGCGGCGGCCTGTTTCAGGCCGTTACGCTCCAGCGTGCCGGTGACCAGCAGGATGATGATGAACAGCGCCACGCTGCGGTTCGAGACGAACGATTCGCCCAGCGTGGTCAGGAAGCCGTCGATGCCGAGATTGCCCAGCAGCGCGGTGACGATGGCGGCCAGGAACACGATGAGGATCGAGTCCAGCCGCAGGGCGAAGCCGACGATGACGACGGCGATGCCCAACAGCACCAGGTATTCCATGTCTTCAGTCTTTCCTCTTATTCTCCAAGCGGGTGGGCCCGGATACTCTCGATCTTCCGGATCCCACCATGCGATTACCGGCTGACCACAATACCCCAATGCATAGTCATTCGAGCACGCGCATATTTTTATGCACACCTAGGCGCGGTCGGGGCGGCATGGGAGACTGGCAGGCATGAGCACTACAGTTATCATGCACACCTCCGAGGGTGACATCACCATCAACCTGTTCGACGACCTGGCCCCGGAAACCGTGGCCAACTTCGTGGGGCTCGCCACCGGCGAGAAGACCTGGCGCGACCCGATGACCGGCGAGGAGCGCAACGAGCCGTTCTACGACGGCCTGACCTTCCACCGCATCATCAAGGACTTCATGATCCAGGGCGGCTGCCCGCTGGGCACCGGCACCGGCGGCCCCGGCTACGACTTCGACGACGAGATCGTGCCGACGCTGACCTTCGACCACCCGTACCTGCTGGCCATGGCGAACGCCGGCCTGCGCCGCGGCATGGACGGCAAGATCCACGGCACCAACGGCTCGCAGTTCTTCATCACCACCGTGCCGACACCGTGGCTCAACGGCCATCACACGATCTTCGGTGAGGTGGCCGACGACGAGTCCAAGGCCGTGGTGGACAAGCTGGAGGCGCTGCCGACCGATCGCTCCGACCGTCCGATGGAGCCCGCCGGCATCATCTCGGTGGAAGTGGTCAAGTAGGTAACGGCCCCACCGTTCGATTCATCGATATCGGTGGTGGCGGCTCCGCAGCGAGCCGCCACCACCATTTTTTGTGACTCTGACACGTCGTGACCGTGACACGAAGAATCACAGTCACGAAAAACCGCGGTTTTATTGGGATTCCACCAAATAGATCACGGTCATGATAGATCAGAGTCCGTGGAAATGCGATTTACGCCCCCACCGATACATCACCGATAGATCAGAGTCACAGCTATTGCATGCGGCGCAGGCGCGGCTCGGCGGAATCCTTGGCGCCGGTGATGCGGTAGACGTCGAAGACGCCGTCGATCTTGCGCACGGCGGACAGCAGCGTGTTCAGATGCTGCGGATCGGCCATCTCGAACGAGAACTGGCTGATGGCCACACGATCGGCGCCGGTGGCGATGTTGCCGGACATGATGTTCACGCCGTGGTCCGAGAGCACCCGCGTCACATCGCTCAGCAGATGCGGGCGGTCCAGCGCCTCCACCTGGATCTTGACCATGAACAGGCCCTTCGTGCTCGTCCATTGCACGGGGATGACGCGTTCGGGCTGCCGGCGTTGCAGGTCGATCATATTCTGGCAGTCGGTGCGGTGCACCGATACGCCCTGGTTGCGGGTGATGAAGCCGACGATGTCATCGCCGGGGACGGGCGTGCAGCAGCGCGCCAGCTTGACCCAGACATCGCCCACGCCCTTGACGGAGATGCCCAGCGCATTCGTGGGCTTGGAGCGTTCCGGCGTGCGGCGCAGCGGCAGCAGCTCCTGTTCGGCCTCCTCGTCCACCTCGTCGGAACCGGCGTCCTTGACCAGATGGGCGATGACGTTCTGCGTGGAGACCTGGCCGTCGCCGATGGCCGCGAACAGACTGTCCGGGTTCGGGTAGTTGAGCTCGTCGGCCACGCCGATCAACGCCTCGGGCGACATCAGCGTGGAGATCGGCAGGTTGCGCTTGCGCATGGCGCGGGTCAGGTCGTCGCGGCCTTCCTCGATGGCCTCGCTGCGGCGTTCCTTGCTGAACCACTGCCGGATCTTGTTGCGGGCCTTTGGACTCTTGACGAAGCTCAGCCAGTCGCGGGACGGACCGGCGGTATCGGACTTGGAGGTGAGCACCTCCACGGTGTCGCCGTTCTCCAGTTTGGTGTCCAACGGCACCAGACGGCCGTTGACGCGCGCGCCCATCGTACGATGGCCCACCTCGGTGTGCACGGCGTAGGCGAAGTCGACCGGCGTGGCCTGCGCGGGCAGGGACACGATCTTGCCCTTCGGCGTGAACACGTAGACCTCGGCCGAGCCGAGATCCTCCTTCAACGAACCCAGGAACTCGTTCGAATCGGGGGTCTCGCTCGTCCAATCGGCAAGCTGCTGGATCCACTTGAGGTTGTCGGCCTCGCTGAGCTCCTGGTTCTCGCTGTTCTCGCGCTTGCGGTCGTCGGCGTCCGGCGAGCTCAGCGCACGCCCGGCCTGCCCGTTGGCCTTGTACTTCCAATGCGCGGCAATGCCGAACTCGGCGCGCCGGTGCATGTCCCATGTGCGGATCTGGACCTCCACCGGCTTGCCGCCCGGGCCCACCACCGTGGTGTGCAGGCTCTGGTACATGTTGAGCTTGGGCATGGCGATGTAGTCCTTGAACCGGCCCGGCACCGGGCTCCACCGCGCGTGCACGGCGCCGAGCGCCGCATAGCAGTCGCTGATCGTATCGACGATGATGCGCACGCCCACCAGGTCGTAGATGTTCTCGAAATCGTGCCCGCGCACGATCATCTTCTGGTAGATCGAGAAGTAGTCCTTCGGACGGCCCGTGACGTAGGCCTTGATGTGCTGTTCTTCGAGATCCTCGTTGATCTCGCTCAGGATCTGCTTGAGGTACACGTCGCGCTGGCCGGCCCGGCGGGCCACCAGCACCACGATCTCGTTGTAGATCTTCGGGTAGAGCACCTTGAAGCTCAGTTCCTCGAGCTCCGTCTTGATGGCGTTCATGCCCAGCCGGTTGGCCAACGGGGCGTACACGTCCAGCGTCTCGCGGGCCTTCTTCTGCGCGCTGGAGGTTTTCACGTACCGCCAGGTGCGGGCGTTGTGCACACGGTCGGCGAGCTTGACGACCAGCACGCGCACGTCGCGGCTCATCGCCACCACCATCTTGCGGATGGTCTCAGCCTGCGCCGAATCGCCGTATTCCATCTTGGAGAGCTTGGTCACGCCGTCCACCAGACCGGTGACGGTGTCGCCGAATTCGGCGCGGCACTCCTCCAGCGTGTAGTCGGTGTCCTCTACCGTGTCGTGCAGCAGGCCGGCCGCCACCACCAGGGGCCCCATGCCCAGGTCCGCCAGGATCTGCGACACCGCCAGCGGATGGATGATGTACGGCTCGCCTGACTTGCGGCGCTGGGGGGAATGCTGGCGCACCGCCCGGCGGTAGGCGCGGTTGAGGATGTCCATATCCTCGTCCGGGTGGTGCGCCTTGCAGGCGTTCATAATCGGTTCGAGCGGATCAAGCGGATTGCCGCTGATCTCGCAACCAAGCGTACGAGCGGAGAAATACCCATCATCAACGTCGGACACCATCGTTGTACCTCCTCTCGTATGCACTCCATCCTACCCTTACGGGCTGCGGACGGCTGCGTGGAATGTCGGGATTCAGGCGGACACGCCCGTCGACCCGAATCCCCGTTCGGCGCGGTCCGATCCGGGCAGCGTTTCCGCCGGGATGAACCGGGCCTCCACATACCGCTGGATCACCAGCTGGGCGATGCGGTCGCCGGGGTGGAACGTCACGGTATGCTCCGGATCCAGATTGATCAACGGCACCTTGATCTCGCCGCGGTATCCGGCGTCCACGGTTCCGGGCGCGTTGAGCACCGTCACCCCCTGGCGTACGGCCAGACCGGAGCGCGGATGCACCAGCGCCACATACCCCGCCGGCAGCGCGATGGCCACACCGGTCGGCACCAGGGCGCGTTCGAACGGCTTCAGGGTCACCTCCTCGGTGGTCACCAGGTCGGCGCCCGCGTCACCGGCATGCGCATAGCGCAGTTCAATCGGATGGGATGGGTCGATCGACCGGATCAGCACCTCCACGTGCTCCGGCTCGTTATACGCCTCGTCGAATGCCATCAGGCGGCGCACTCCTTGCAGATCGGCTGGCCGTCCGCGGTGGTTTCGGCCAGCTGGCTGCGGTGCTTGACCAGGAAGCATTCCGAGCAGATGAACTCGTCGCCCTGCATCGGGATCACCGTCACCGAGGCGTCCTCGTTGCTCAGATCGGCGCCGGGCAGCTCGTAGTCCTCGGCGATGGCGTTCTCATCGTCGTCGATGTCGCTGGCCGAATTCTGCGCGCCCTTGCCCAGAGCCTGCAGCGACTCCTCGTCCTCGTCCTTGTTGCGGGGCGAATCGTAATCCTGTGCCATGGTGGTCCTTTCTCCGTAATGGCGATTATGCGCCATAGAATACATGACATTCCCCCGCATAGGATACACGATTTGAAATACTCGTAAAATCCGACACGTGGGGCACAATGGAATAAGGTCCGGTTCGCGAGAGGAAAGTGGTGCGCTCATGCCTGATCAGCCGCTTGTTCAAGCCCGTTTCGACCATGTGGACGCCGAGGGACGCCTGGTGTTCGTTGCAGGCGAGGAACAGTTCGCCGTCCATGTGGACGACACGCTGGAGCATGCCATCCTTGAGGCCAAGCAGATCACCGCGGAGATCGCACCGCGGCCGGCGCCCTCGCAGACGTTGCCAATCTCGCAGATCCAGTCCCTGATCCGGGCCGGCGCCGACCCCGCGCGCGTGGCCGAACGCTATGGGGTGAGCGCGGCGTTGGTCAGAAGGTTCTCCGCCTCCGTGGAAACCGAGAAGCAGTACGCCATCGAACAGTTCCTTTCCGTGCCCGCGCCCAAGGACAGTCGCGCGCATACCCTGTCCGAGCTGATCGACCGCACGTTCGCCGCGGCGCGGGTACGCCCCGAGGACGTGGTCTGGAAGGCCACGCGTCGCGGGCTGGAACCGTGGCGGATCACCGCGCAGTTCACCTCCGCCGGGCGGACCATCCTCGCCGAGTGGTCGTGGAATATGCACGACAATGCCGTGACGTGCTTGAACCGCACTGCCGGCAAGCTACTGGGCGAGCAGGGCGGCGATCGACCGGGGCAGGCCGTTGCGCCCGCCGCCGAGTCGGGGTACGACGACGGCTTTGCAGTACCGCTGAATCTTCCCGGCGACTCCGCCCGTTCCGCACGCATCGAGCAGACGGTTTCGGCGTGGAGCACGCCGGAGCCCACGATGCCCGCCGTCAGGCCCGATCTTGCGCAGCCGGCAGCACCCGCGCCGGCCGACAACGCCGCAACGCCGCAGCCGGAACCGACCGTCTCCCCCGCACAGACACCCGCAGCGGATCCGTCGCAATCCGATGCCGACGCTGCCGACGCGACGGCCGCCCCCACGCCGGCGCAGCCCGCGGCCAAGCCGAAACGCCGCTCCGGCCGTTCCGCCGTTCCCAGCTGGGACGAGATCCTATTCGGCGACTGAATCGACCAGGCCCGGTCAGTTCGCGCCAAGCCCGGTCGATTCAGTCCGCTTCGATTCAGTCCGGTTCAGGCCAGGTCGATCAGACAGGGGATGTCCATCTCCAGCATCGTGTGCGCGCCGTGCACGCTGGGCAGCTGCATCGCCTGCGTCGTTTGCATCCGCGAATCGACCATAGTCAACGAGCCCACGGCCGAAACCAGCACGTCGCCGATCATCGGCTCCACACGCGGTTCGACCGGTCCGAACAGCCCCTCGGCCAACGCCTGCGCCCTGGTACGGACCTGTGCCCCATCCCCTAGGAATTCCCGCCATCGATCGGCGATATCCTCCGGGTCCTCGCCCTCCTGCGCGTACAGCATCACCGACCGCGGTTCGCCGCCCACCATCGCCACTCCCCGCGCCAACTGCGGCGTGACCGCGATGTCGATGCGCCGCTGCGGATCGGAGGAGACCATGCCGTGATCCGCGGTGATGACGATCAGCGTGCCCTTGGGCACACTGCGGCGCAGCAGGGCCAGCTGCGCGTCGATGCGTTCGAAGGTGCCGATCCACTTGTCGCTGTCCCAACCATAGGTGTGGCCGATCTTGTCCGCGTCGCGGATATACAGGTAGGTCAAGCCGGGCGCGCGGGCGGCGTCGGCCGCGGCGAGCACACGGTCGCGCGGCGCCACGTTCGAGATGTAGTCGGTGCCGCGCAGCGCCGCCTCGGTCAACGGCGATGCGGCGAATTTCGGCAGCCCCGAACTGGTGACGCGCACGCCACGGTCCCGCAGCAGTTCGAAAACGGTCGGCTGGCGTTGCAGGTCGCGCGGGGCGATCGCCTGCCTGAACTGGATCATCTGGGCCAGCTCGCCGGTTTCGGGGTTGCGTTGCGTGTACCCGGTCATGCCGGTCAGTCCGGGGCAGGTGCCGGTGCCGAACGTGGACATGGCCGCCACCGTGGTGCTGGGTGCGCAGGTGGAGATCGGCCGCTGGTTGGCCGGCTCGTTCATCAGCGACCGCAGGTAGGGGGCGTGGCCGAGCCGCATCGCCAGATTCCAATAGCCCAGGCCGTCGATCAGCACCACAACCGCGGATTCGACCTCCGGCAGGCCCAGCTTCCGGTGCGCCTCGTCCGGGTCGCGGTGCACCGCCGTCGGCGTCGGGTGCCCGATCGCGCAGGCCAGCGCCGGCAGCAGACTCGACAGGTGCAGCGCTCCCCCACGCGCGGCGCCGTCGGCGTCGTCCCCATACCGCGCGACCGGCACCGGTCGCAGCAACTCCTCCATCTCGGGCACGTCCACACTCATACCGTTCATTCAACCACCGTCGGGCGAAAACCGAAGTCGGCAGGTTTCGCCGTTGCGGTACACTGGTTCGGTTTGTAGGTTTCCTGTTGGTTTCAGTGTTGGGAGCTTGTCGCATGGCATCACATCGCAAGACGGCGCAGCCGGCCTTCGACCCGCGCACGGTCAAGGAGCATATCGTCGAGACGCCGTTGAACGAGGAGATGAGCAAGTCGTTCCTCGAATACGCGTATTCGGTGATCTATGCGCGCGCCCTGCCCGACGCCCGCGACGGCATGAAGCCGGTGCAGCGCCGCATCGTCTACCAGATGGGCCAGATGAACCTGAACCCGGACCGCCCGTACATGAAGTCGGCGCGCGTGGTCGGTGAGGTGATGGGCAAGCTCCACCCGCACGGCGATTCGGCGATCTACGAGGCCATGGTGCGTCTGGCGCAGCCGTTCGCCATGCGTCTGCCGCTGGTGGACGGCCACGGCAACTTCGGCTCCCTGGATGACGGCCCGGCCGCCTCCCGTTATACCGAGGCCAGGCTCGCGCCCGCGGCGCTGGGCATGAACGCGAACATCGACGAGGATACGGTCGACTTCGCGCCGAATTACGACAACAAGCTCAAAGAGCCGACCGTGCTGCCGGCCGCCATCCCGAACCTGCTGGTCAACGGCGGTTCGGGCATCGCGGTGGGCATGGCCACGAATATGGCCACGCACAACCTGGGCGAGGTCATCAACGCGACCAAGCACCTGATGGCGCATCCGGACGCCACGCTGGAGGAACTCATGCGCTACGTGCCGGGCCCGGACTGGCCGGGCGGCGGCATCATCATCGGGCGCGACGGCATCCGCGAGGCCTACGCGTCCGGCCGCGGCACGCTGACCACGCGCTCGGCCACGCATATCGAGAACGTCACGGCCCGCAAGAAGGCGATCGTGGTGACCGAGCTGCCGTTCATGGTGGGCCCCGAGCGCGTGCTGGAGCGCATCTCCGAGGGTGTCAAGAACCGTAAGCTCGAAGGCATCTCGGGCGCGATCGACCTGACCGACCGGCATAACGGCACGCGCATCGTCATCGAGATCAAGACCGGCTTCGACCCGAACGCGGTACTCGTGCAGCTGTTCAAGCACACACCGCTGCAGGACAACTTCACGATGAACAACGTGGCGCTGGTGGATGGCCGTCCGCACACGATGGGTTTGAAGGAGATGCTGCAGGTGTGGATCGACCACCGCCGCCTGGTGGTGCGCCGCCGCAGCGAATTCCGCCGCACGAAGGCGCAGGAGCGGCTGCATCTGGTCGAGGGACTGCTGCTGGCGATGGTGGACATCGACGAGGTCATCCAGGTGATCCGCTCCTCCGACGACGCGGACGCCGCCAAGAGCCGACTGATGGCCGTGTTCGACCTGGACGAGGTGCAGGCCCAGTACATCCTGGATCTGCGGCTGCGTCGCCTGACCCGGATGAGCCGGATCGAGCTGGAGGCCGAGCGCGACGACCTACGCCGCAGGATCGAGGAGCTGGAGCGCATCCTGGCTTCGGCGGACGAATTGGACCGCGTGGTGGTCTCCGAGATGGACGACGTGGCCGACCGGTATGGTTCGCCGCGCCGCACGGTGCTGCTGGATGTGGACCCGGACGGTTCGATGCACCCGGTGACCGCGGCCGGCGCCGAGGGGGTGCCCGCGGGGGCGATGGAGGCCGTGCGCGCCGCGCACACCGTGTCCTCCGCCGAGGCCGACGTGGCCGCCGCCGCTGCCGCAGCCAGGAAGGCCGGCGAGGATGCGGGCGCCGTATCCGCGCTGCAGTTGGACGACGAACCCTGCGTGGTGATGATGAGCGCCTCCGGGCTGATCGCCCGCACCTCCCCCAGCGCGTTGGATGTGTGGGAGTCGCGCTCGTCGGGTGACGCGCGCGCGGACGGCGACCAGATCGTGGCCCTGTTCCCCACCACCACGCTGGCCTCGTATGGTTTGATCACGTCGGCGGGACGCCTGGTGCTCGCCCATGTGGCCGACCTGCCGGCGCTGCCCGCCTCCACCACGCTGAGCGTGGCCGGCGGCGTCAAGGCCAAGGAGCTGCTGGGCACGACCGAGAACACTGATCCGGTGCCCGGCGAATACGTGGTGACGGCGATCGCGATGACCGCCCCGCCGCGCAAGGGCGATGCGCCCGACTCCGACGGCGCGTCCGGGGATGCGCTGCCGCCGCTGGCGATCGGCACGCGCCACGGCGTAATCAAGCGGTGGAACCGGGAATCGCCGACCACGATGGATTCATGGAGCGTGATCGACCTGAAGGACGGCGACACGGTGGTGTTCGCCGCGCCCGCCGCCGACGAGGACCGGCTGGTGTTCGTCTCCTCGGATTCCTCGCTGCTGACCTATGAGGCCGGCAACGTCCGCCCGCAGGGCCGTACGGCCGGCGGCATGGCCGGCATCAAACTGGCCGACGGCTGCCAGGTGGTGACGTTCAATGTGATTCCGGCCGGCAAGGTGGCCTGGACCTATGAGGAGGGCGAGAACGGCCTGTTCTCCGCCTCCGGCGCGGTGGTGCTCACCGTGGCCGGCGACGCGGACGCGCTGCCCGGCACCGAGAACGGGTCGGCCAAGGTCACCCCGTTGGAGATGTATCCGACCAAGGGGCGGGCCACCGGCGGCGTACGGTCGCAACGCTTCCTCAAGGGCCAGAACACGCTGATCTTCGCGTGGGTGGGCCTGTACCCGCTGCATGCCTCGACCGAGGGCGGCAACCCCGTGGAGCTGCCGAAGCCGGATATGCGCCGCGACGGTTCGGGCACCGAGCTGGCCGCGCCGATCGCGTTCGCGGGCTGAGTTCGGACGGCTGTTCGGTACCGAACCATATCCGATGCTTTTTCTGGTTCGGTACCACGATGGTGTGGTACGGAACCAGAAGACCCCTGTTATGACGGTTGTGTACCGCAATGTCGTGGTACGCAACCGGGAAAATCCCATCGCGGCGGTTCCGTACCGTACCACGGGCTATCCGTCCAGATGGAATCCGCATTATTCCGCCATTCTTCAAAGCCGGTCAGGTCTGTGGTACGGTACGGAATCCCATAATCGCCGCATCCAAGACTCCGTACCACAAGCCTATGGATTCGTGCATGGACCCGCTTGGCAGAACATCGATAAAACAGATTATCTGAGAAGATATATCATTAGCTCCCATACCTACCCATTATCTTTATAGCAGGCTCAGCAAGCCTGTTTTTCACGCACCACCTGCCGTTATGCGGCAGGATTCTATCAGGAATATTGTCATTCCCCTTCTCATTGCCTTCAATATCCACCGGAACTCGCCCAACGGTTCCGGTCAAACCTTCGTTAGATTATCCCTCGGTTTCCGGCTGAATCGGGTATCGTCCACAAAGCGAACATCCCATCACCGGTACAGCTTCATGCCCTGGGGACAGGGGGTGAAGCCGGCGGCGTGCAGGATGCGGGCGGCTTCGGTGCGGGCGGTCAACGGCTCGCCGTTGAGATCGGCGAAGGTGACGCTGCCGGAGGGGCGGCGCTGCAGGGCATAGGCGAGTTCGGCGAAGGCGCGGCGCAGCGTGTCCCCGTCGTCGGTGAACGTGGTCAGGTGATGGCCCTTGACCGCGGCGTAGACCACCGGGTTGCCGTGGTCCAGCACCACCATGCCTCCGGCACGCCGCAATGGTTTGTTGGCCGTGCCGCCATACTGCGGCCAGGCCACGGCCGCACCGGTCAGGTTGGCGGGATCCATGACCTCGATGGCCACACAGGACCGGCTGTGCCCCTCCCCCGCATGGCGCAGCTGGTCCACGGTGTCACGCCGGGCGAACTGCGCGGCTCCGAGTCCCTGCACGAACATGCCGCGCACCAGTGTGCCGTGCTCCTCCATACGGCGCAGCACCGGATACAGCGTGGAGAAGCCGCCCGGCACATCCTCGGCGTCGATCAACGGCGGGGCGATGATGCCGTACCTGTCCAGCAGAACCTCGATCCGCGCCAGCGAGCGCTGTTCGGCGGTGGCGGTGACGGTTGGCACGGCCGACCATAGCCCCTGCATGAGCACCGGCACCTGTACGGCCACGCGGGCGCGGCGGCGTGTGCGGCCCACGGATACGCTGCGCGTGGCATGGGAGCTCACAGCCGACGCCATGGCGCGAACGGGCGTCAGCGAACTGTTGGTCACCGCGCCCTGCCAGACCAGCGACCACAGGGCGTCCTCGAATTGACTGTTCGACCAGGCCGAGGGGCGGATCTCCCCGGTTTCGGGATCGACCGGTTCGGTATCCGGCCTCCATGCCGCGCGAACCAGTTCCGCCAGCCGTTCCGCCCGGAACGCGCCACCGGCCGCCAGGACGTGCAGGATGGCGTCGGGCAGCATCCGCACAGACTCCAACGCCTGTCCCGCATCATCGTCGGGCGCAGTGTCGCCGGTCATAGTGTCATCGGGCGCGCCATCGGATGGATGCCCAGTTGCGTCGGCTGCCGCGGTATTGATCAGTAGTTCCGAGTCGGCGGGATGGAAGGCGATGCGGCCGGGTTCCTTGGCCTTGGTGCCGGCGGTTTTCTCCCCGGTCCACACCACGTCGCCGGAGGCGAGCAGTTCGTCCAGTATGGCGGGCTGGTAGCCACGCACCCGAGCCGGGAACACCACGCCCTCCCACACCGGCAACGGCAGGGACACACCCTCCAGCTGTTCGATGACGCGCATCAGCCCGTCCACGCCGTCGTACCGTTCGCCGCCGACCGGGCCTACACCCTGGCGATCCAGCAGCAACGCCTGATAGACCGCCGGCGCCACCGGTTTGATGGCCTCACGCGCCTTGTTCAGCGAGCGTGCGCGGATGCGGCGGAACACATCGCGATGCAGATACTGAACGGGCCTGTGGTCATCCGACATCTCAACATCTGGACCCATGCCGCCATACGGTTCCGCACCTTCACAAGGTTGTGCATCATCGACGGTTGAGCGAGAACCGTTTCCCTGCCCCGGATTCGTCATGAACAAGCCGGTCAGCACCTCGCCGCGCGCTTTGAGCCCGTCAAGCTCGCGCACCGCGCGTTCGGCGTCCAGATGCAGCTCCACCATCATCATGTCAACGGTGAACGGGCCATGCGTCTTGGCGTATCGGGCCACACGGCCGGCAACATCACGCTCGTCCAGTTCGTTCCAGAACGTCCGCCCGGCCAGTTCCCGTTCCACGTCGTGGATGACGTCCGGGTCGAGCACTGCGGTCATGTCGGCGGTGCCGAGCAGGCGCTCCAGCGCGTCGAAGTCCAGCGAGAGCAGGGCCGCGCTGCGTTCGGCGTGCGGCTGGTCATACTGGTACATCACCTGCCCCACATAGCCGAACATGATGGTTTCGGCGAACGGCGACGGCGTCTGCGTCTCGACATCGACCACGTCGATCTCACCGTCGGAGAGCCGTGTCATCAGCCGCCGGAGCGCGGGCAGGTCGTAGACGTCCTGCAGGCATTCGCGGGTGGTCTCCAGCAGCAGCGGGAAGTTGCACTGCGTCCGCGCGGCGTTGAGCAGTTGGACGCCACGCAAGCGCTGCTGCCACAGCGGCACGCGCTTGCCCGGGTCGGTGCGCGGCAGGTATAGCGAACGCGCTGCGCATTCGCGGAAACGTGCGGTGAACAGCACCGACTCCCCCACCTGTTCGGCTACCAGTCGTTGGATGTCATCGGGATCGACCGCAAACAGCTCGGCGGCCGGGATATGCCCATCGGACTGCGGCAGCAGTAGGATGATGCCGTCGTCGCAGGCGTAGACTTGACCGTCGTATCCGTAGCGCTGCTTGATCCGGTTGCCGACGATCATCGCCCACGGTTCGTGCACGCGCTTGCCATACGGCGAGTGGAGCACAATCCGCCAGTCGCCCTCCTCGTCCGGGCATCGCTCGACCACCAGCGTGCGGTCGGTCGGCACCGCGCCGGTGGCGATACGCTGCTCGTGCAGCAGTTGGGCCAGGTTGGAGATGGCGTTGCCGTCGAGTCCGTCCGCGCGCAATCGATCCGTCGTGCCGTCATCGAATGCGGCCGCATCCGACGAGGACGTCATGCCGTCGGACGATGCCGCGCAATCGGATGACGCTGGGTAATCGAATGGCGCCACACCAACGGATGCCACCGTGCAATCGCCGTCGTGCAGGTCATTGACCATATCCCGCACGAACCGGCCCTGCATCTCGCCGAATCCGGCATCGCGCCCGAAGCCCTCGCCGTGCCAGAACGGCAGTCGGGCCGTGCGGCCGGGTGCCGGCACCACCACCACGCGGTCGTGGGTGATGTCCTGGATCTGCCAGGTGGAGGTGCCGAGGGTGATGATGTCGCCGATGCGGGATTCATAGACCATCTCCTCGTCGAGCTCGCCGACGCGCCTGGGCCCTTTGCCCGCCTCCTGTTCCGGCAGGACCACCGTGTACTGGCCACGGTCCGGGATCGTGCCGCCGGAGGTGACGGCCAGCCGCTGCGCCCCGGGCCGCGCGGAGATCAGATGCTCCTCATGGTTCCACATCAGGCTGGGCCGGAAGGCGGTGAACGCCTCGGAATCATAGGCGCCGGTCAGCATGCCGAGCACCGAGTCGAACACGGAGCGGTCCAGGTCGGCGAACGGGGCGGCACGGCGCACCGTCTGATACCAGTCGTCGGGGTTCAGGTCCTCCATGGCCGCGGCGGCCACCGTGTGCTGGGCCAGTACGTCCAGCGGGCAGCGCGGTATGGAAAGCGGCTCGATGTCGCCGGTCTGCATGCATTCCACGGTGGCGGCCGCGCCGATGATCTGCTCGCGCGTCAACGGGTAGAACAGCGCGTGGGAGACGCCGCCCACCTGATGATCGGCACGACCGACCCGCTGCAGCCCCGAGGATACGGATAGCGGCGGGGAGACCTGGATGACCAGGTCCACGCTGCCCATATCGATGCCGAGTTCCAGGCTGCTGGTGGCCACCACGCAGCGCAGTCGGCCGTGTTTGAGGTCCTCCTCGATGCGTTTGCGGCGATCCTTGGACACCGATCCGTGGTGGGCCATGGCGATGGTGTCCTCCGGCGCATGCGGATGGATGAGATTCGTGGACGGCCCCGCCATGGGATGGAAATGCCGCTGACCGGCGTACGGTTCATCCGACCGAGGCGCATCCGCATCGCCGTGGCCGGGCATGGCGGCGTACAGGTCGTTGAGCCGCGCGGTGAGCCGTTCCGCCAACCCACGCGAATTGACGAACACGAGCGTGGTGTGGTGGCTGAGGATCTCGTTGAGGATGCTGCGCTCCACGGCGGGCCATACCGATCCGGCGCGTTCGTCCGCCGACGTGGCGTCCCCCGGCACCGATGTCGTCTCCCCCGCCCCGACGTCGGCACGCGCCCGCAGCGGACCTTGAGCCGGACCCGGTGAAGCCGTGACGGTGCCCTGCCGCTCGGCGAGTCTCATCATGGCCGGCGTGACCCCGCTGATGGAGGGAAGTCCGGACGGTTTCCCGCCGCCTGCGACACGCGCCCGGTTCGTGGAATCGGCGGATTCGGGCATCTGCTCGACCGGTTCGACCACCTTGAGTTCCATGGCGGGGTGCGACTGCACGTCGACGATGGTGACGGCCCGCGCGCCACCGAGGAACCGCGCCGCGGCCTCGGCCGGACGCACCGTGGCTGACAGTCCGATGCGCTGTACGGGTTCGGCGGTCAGCATATCCAGCCGTTCCAGGCTCAACGCCAGATGCGCCCCGCGTTTGGTGCCGGCGATGGCATGGATCTCGTCCACGATGACGGTGCGCACCGTGGACAGGATGCGCCGCGCCTTGGATGTGAGGATCAGATACAGCGATTCGGGTGTGGTGACCAGGATGTCCGGCGGGTGCGAGGCGATGGCCCGCCGCTCCTGCGCCGTGGTGTCGCCGCTGCGCGTGGCCACACGGATCGACGGTGGGTTGAGGCCCATGGCCTTGCATTGGGCGGCGATGCCCGCCAACGGCGCCTCCAGATTGCGTGCCACGTCCACGCCCAGCGCCTTCAACGGCGAGATATACAGTACCTTGACGCCCTTGGCGGGTTTGCGGGAGCGGGAGCCGCCCGCCTCCCGCGGATCCGATGCACGGTTCATCAGCCGGTCGATGGCGCACAGGAACGCGGAGAGCGTCTTGCCGGAACCGGTCGGCGCGATGACCAGCGCGTCATCCCCCTTCGCGATAACCGGCCAGGCTTGGCGCTGCGCCGCTGTCTCCCCCTGCGCGAACGCATGCCTGAACCATGCCCCGGTGGGCTCGGAGAACCGATCCAGACATTCGTACATATGTTCGATTATGGCAATGTGCCGGGACGGATTCAACCGCCCGGCACGCCGTCAGCTTCGGCGACCGACCGACAGGGCATACCGGGGCATGTCAGCCTAGGTCAGACGCCAACGCGTGCCGCGCATCTCAGGCCAACAGACTGTCGATATCATGCCACCGGCGCACCGGGCGCAGCACCGGCGGCGCGAGCAGGCCGCACCGCGCCGGACCGTCACCCTGCAGGCCGGTCCCGTGATAGTAGTGGTTGGCGGCCGACGACGTGACCCGGACCGTCAGCGCATTGACCCCGGCATGCAACAACCCGCCGAGCCGAATCGCGCCGGACGGCCAGGGGGCCGCACCCGCAGGTCTGCCATTCACCAGCACCTCCACCGAATCCTCGGTGGCGGGCAGCAGCAGCTCCCACCTGTCAGGCGACACGGCATCGTCGGGGATCTCCACGTCGATGCGGTATTCGCCGGTGCCGCAGAACGTCGGATACCCTGCGCCTGCCACCCGTCGAACGGCATGATCGGCTGCCAGGAGCACGTCGCATCCGCATCCTGCGTCACCGGGCGGAACCGCCATCCGGACAGCCAGTTGTATTCGTCGTAGATGCCGATCATCATCCCCCGGGAGGCGGCCTCGTCGGCGGCGAGACGGCACATGGCCAGGTAGTCGTCCGACAGGTACCGGTCCCGCGGGAACGACAGCCTTGTCTGAATCTGGAACGATTGGTAGCCGGCGTCCCTCATCGCCTGAATCTGCGCGACGATTTCCGACCGTGTGGGGATATGGTGCCAGAACCAGTAGGCCGCCGGCGCGTTCCACGGCCCGGGAGCGCAGAATTCCTCCCAACTGCCCGACGATCGGGCCGCGGCAGCGTCCGGCATGGCTGCATTGGCGTGCGTCATCGCGTCGCTCCTTCGTATGCGGGGTGTCGTCGACGCGCCCGACGCCGGTCTGTGTGGCGTCGGGCGCGTCGGTGGGGTCGGTCAGCCGAGGATGGCCGCCGAGTCGGTGACGGTGATCAGCGGGGTGAACAGCTCCATCGTCCGGATCGCCATCTCATGGTTCTCCGGGGAACTGCCCGCGCAGGCGTCGGCGACCAGCCGGACGGCGACACCGTCGTCCGCGGCGGCGAGCGCCGTCGTCAGCACGCAGCAGTCGGTGGCCACGCCGCACAGGGCGATCTTGCGGGCGCCGCCGATCGCCTGCGCCAATTCGGGACCCCACTTGCCGAACGTCGTGCGGGTCACCACGGGGTGTCCTTCGGCGAGCGCCGCCGTGTCATCGGTCAGGTCGTACATCGGGTCGTCGGCCGGCACGAGGAACTGCGGCCACATCTCGAAGTAGCCGACCCATGCGTCGACGGCCTTGTCGGGCGCCACATACCGCGTGTAGACGACCCGGTCGCCGTAGGCCCGGGCCAAGGCCGCGAAGGCCTCGTCAGTTTTCTGGAACGCGTGGTCGGGGCAGGCCCAGTCGGACCATTCGCATTCGGCGAACACCTTCTGCCGGTCGATGACGACCAACCACTCCTCGGGATCGATCATCACTGCTCCTTTCCAGTGCCGGCGTCCATGGCCAGCTCCTGCCGCTTGATGTCGGCGCGCTGCAACGCGAACGCGCCGATCAGTCCGATGGCGAGCGCCACGATGACGCCCAGGTTGGCCGAGGCCCAGTTGCCTTCCTTGCCGCCGAGCGGGCCCAGCAGGTAGCCCTGCCAGGTCAGCCAGCTGGCCGCGGTGTTCACCACCAGACCCCAGCCGACGAACGTGCCGACCGCCAGGATCGCCAGCGCCTTGACGTTCCAGGCCCCGTAGATGCCCTTGGCGTCGTAGAGCGCCTCGGCGTCATAGTCGCGTTTGCGCAGCAGTACGTCGACGATGAACATGCCGGCCCACACGGCCATCGGCACACCGAGGGTGGTCAGGAATCCCTGGAACGGGCCGATGAAGGTATCGGAGAAGAAGGTCACGTAGACCACGCCGATGACGGTGAGCACGGCGGTCAGCGCCGCGGCCACGGTGCGGGGCAGCTTGATGCCGAACGACAGCAGCGCCAGGCCGTTGGAATAGTTGTCCATGATGGCGGCTGACATCAGGCCCATGACGGAGACGATCGTGAACGGCACCAGATACCAGGTGGGCAGCACGCTGGCCATGGCGCCGATCGGGTCGTTGCCGACGTTCTCGGCCAGTTCGGCGTCGGAGATCGCGATCAGGCCGCCGTAGGTGATGAGGAATATGTTGGCGATCGAGGCGCCGAACGTGCTCCAGAACACGATGCCGGCGTTCGAGGCGTCACGCGGCAGGTACCGCGAGTAGTCGGCGGCGATGTTCACCCATCCCAGGCCGAATCCCGTCATCACGAAGAAGCAGCAGCCGAGCATCGCCGGCAGCGAGCCGTCGGGCGCGGAGGAGATCGCGTCGAAGTCGATGTACCCCCAACCGAGGATGAAGTAGCCGACGGTCATGACGATCGCGACGATCGTGATGACCTGCTGGCATTTCATGATCAGATCGTAGCCGTAGATGCCCGCCACCACAACCAGGCCGATGACCACCACGGCCGAGATGATCTTGGGGACGGCGCCGGTGCCGGCACCCAGCTTCTCCAACGTGGAGGACATGGCCAGCACGGCCGTGGTGGCCAGGGAGATCTCCCAGCCCAGCGTGGCGATCCAGGACAGCGCCGCGGGGATCTTAGCCCCCTCAATGCCGAACTGGGCGCGCGAGATGACCATGGTCGGCGCGTTCGCGCGCTTGCCCGCGATGGAGATGATGCCGACCAGCAGGAAGGACACGACCACGCCGACGATCGACATGATGGTGGCCTGCCAGAACGAGATGCCGAAGCCCAGTCCCCACGCGCCGTAGGACAGCGCCATGACACCGCTGTTCGAGGCGAACCAGGGCCAGAACAGGCTGGATGGCTTGCCCTTGCGGTCGGATTCGGCGATGGTGTCGACACCGCCGCCTTCGACGGCGAGTGCGGTGCTCTTGTTGTCATTGTCTGTACTCATAGATTCGTCATTCTCCTGTTTCGTTGCGTCAGGTTGTTGTCAGCGGCGTGCCGCGGGTTCAATCGTTATTGCGTTACCGCCTCCCTTCGTCGGCACGGGCAATCAGCGCCTCCGCCTCACCGCGGGTGGGGCAGGTCGCCGGGCCGTGTCGGGTGACGGCGATGGCCGCCGCGGCGTTCGCGAGCCTGACGGCGCGGACCAGATCGGTGCCACGGCACAGTTCGGCGCATATCACGCCGGTATGGCAATCGCCTGCGCCATTCGTATCCACCGCCGTGACGGGGAATCCGGGCACGGGTTCCACCGTGCCGTCCTCCGACCCGACCCACGCGCCGCCCCTGCCGGCGCGCAGCACCACCGGCGCGTGCAACGCGTCGCGCAGCGCCGTGCACAGTCCACCGTTGTCCGTCTGCGGCGCCGTGCGGCCCAGCCCCAAGCGTTCGGCGAGAATGCCGCCCTCGCGCTCGTTGCAGGTCCATATCGGACGGTATGAGACGAGTTCGTCCAGTTGCGCGTCCGTGATCTGCCCGATAACCGGCGAGGTGTCGAATACGGCGGGGAAATCATGGCCGGCGGTCCGGCGCATGAACGCCGAAAGGGCCTCGGCGCTGCGGTGGATCAGCGTGTAGCCGCTGAATATGGCGACGTCGCCGGCCCCCACCGCCACATTGTCGAACCCGTGCGGTCCCAGCCGGGTCTCCGCGCCGCGCACCGACACGAACGTGCGTTCGGCGTCGGCGTCGGTCAGGGCGATGCAGAACCCGTTGTCGTCCTCCCGATCGATCACGCCGCCATGGGCGATCCCCTCCCGCTCCAGTGCGGCGCGAATCCGGTCCGACCACGGACCCGTGCCCAGCGCGCCCGCATATACGGCGTCGACGCCCATCCGACTGACCGCGTACAGCGCGTTGAAACCGGCGCCCACGGCCACGCCGGCCCGGTCGGCGTACACGTCCTCCCCCGGCTGCGGCACCCGCCCGACCCGTATGGTCAGGTCGATGATGACCTGTCCGAACGAGACGACCCGCCCGGGCGAATCCGCACATCGCGCGCCGTTCATCGCACGCCTCGTTCCCGCCGTTGCCGGATGGCGAGCAGTCCCTCGGCGACCGGTTCCAGTTCAAGCCCGTTGACGGCCCGCAGCGTGGCCAAATAATCCGCGTCGAACGCCTCCACGCCGAGGCATGCGCCGATCACCGCCCCGGCCATGGCCGCGATGGTATCGGTGTCCCCGCCGAGCGAGGCGGCGAAGCAGAGCGCGCGGAACGGGTCGTCGGCGAATCGGTTGGCGATGGCGAAGGCCGCGGGCACGGATTCGTTCGCTTCGACGCTGGTCCCGCACACCTTGCGCAGCAGCGCGGCGAAGGATTCGTCGTCATACGCATGCCGTCCAGTTTCGTCGAGGATCCATTGCGTGCGTTCCAGCACCGACGCCTTGGCCGACCAATACCCTTGGACGGCGGTGGCACGGATGTGCGCGACGGCGGCGTCCAGCGCCTCCCGTACACCGAGCCCGTCGATGCCGCAGCTGACGGCATAGGCGATCAGCGTGGTGGCCTCGATGCCCTGGACGGTGTTGTGCGTCACGACGCAGGAGCGGCGTGCCGCGGCGTCCAGTTCCGGCGTGCGCGGATAGGCGATGCCGACCGGGGCCGCACGCATCGCCCCGCCGTTGGTGGTGCCGAAGCGGCCGGTGACCTCCGGGGATACGCCGTCGCGCAATGCCTGCAGCGCGGATTTCGTCGACGGGCCGAGCAGATCCAGCGACCCCTTGGCCTGCATCGCCGACTCCCATGCGATCAGGTCGTCGGCGTACCGGTGGACATCCAGATCACCGTCATCGGCGATCAGACGTCTGGCCAGCAGCACCGCCTGTTCGGTGTCGTCGGTGATGCTGCCGGCCTGCATGCCGGGCGCGATCGGCTGCCAGTCCACCGCATCCCGGAACCCCGTGACGGGCCCGCCGTAGGCCTGCTCGATCTGATCGGGCGACATGCTCTGCGTCGGCATGCCCAGCGCATCGCCGCATGCCAAACCGTACAGCGCGCCCAATGCCGATGACCGAACGTCCATATCCACTCCTTCGAACATGCCATACATCTTTCTGTATAGCATCAGGTGCGGCGCACCGGCGCCGTTCGACTCTTTCTGTGGAATGGAACGATGACGATGTTCGGCGTTCAGCCGCGCAGCTTGCGCAGCCGCTCGTGCATCACCACCATCAGCAGCAGGAGCACAAGCAGGTACCACGGGAACAGCCGCACGTCGATGTGATTGGCGATCAGGCCGAACAGCGGCGGCATCACCAGCGTGCCGATATAGGCGCAGGCCATCTGCACGCCCACAATCGCCTGGGACTTGTCCTCGCCGAAATACATCGGCGTCGAGTGGATGACGCACGGGTAGATCGGGGCGCAGCCCAAGCCGATCAGCATCAGGCCGCCGATGACGTTCATATGGGCGGGCAGGGGCAGCAGCATGGCCACGACGCCGGCGAACACCAGCGCCTGGCCGATGCGGATCATCGTCGGGTCGTCAAACCTCATGGTCATGAAACCGCTCAGGAAGCGTCCGGCGGTCACGCCGATGAGGAACAGGCTGGCCCAGCTGGCCGCGGTCAGCTTGTCGATGCCGCAGCCGAGCACCATGTAGCTGCTGGACCACAGCATGGCGGTCTGCTCCACCGCGCAATAGCAGAAGAACATGACCAGGATCTCCTTGGCGCCGGGGATGGCCAGCACGCCGCGCAGCCCCATCGGCTTGCGGGCGGGGTCGGAGGCCTGTTGCCCGGCCGTGTCCTCAGCCGTCTGCCGTTCGCCGGAACGGTTGCGCCACAGCGGCAGGCTGAACAGCAACAATGCGGTCAGCACGATCTGCACGATGGCCACATACCGGTATCCCCAGGACCAGCCCTGCCCCTGCCCCAGGGCGAAACCCATGATGTACGGACCGACCGAGGCGCCGACGCCCCACATGGCGTGCAGCCAGCTCATATGGCGGCTGGTGTAATGGACCGCCACGTAGTTGTTCAGCGCGGCGTCCACACCGCCCGCGCCCAGGCCATACGGCACGGCCAGTACGATCAGCGTCCAGTAGTTTGGCGCGAACGAGAACCCCAGCAGCGCGGCAGCCGTCAGGCCCACCGAAACCGCAGTCACTCTGCCCGCCCCGAAGCGCAGCGTCAGCCGATCGCTCAGCAGCGCCGAGATGATGGTGCCCGCCGAGATGACCATCGAGATGCCGCCGGCGAACGAAACCGGCACGCCGAAGTCGTGGTACATCGTCGGCCAAGCCGCGCCAAGCATGGCATCGGGCAATCCCAGGCTGACGAACGCCAGATAGATGACGGCAAGCAACAGGTTGGCCATCAGCGTCTCCTCAAACATATACCGAACGGTCAGTAGACAGCTGCCATTCTGTCATCCGTCCACATACGACATGCCGTTCGAAACGGTTTTCGTCTGTATGTTTGCAAGCGCTGTCAATTCACATGACGCACGCACCGGGGAACGGGGATCAGGTGTCGATCTTGGAGCGGTCGAAATCGTCGGCGTTGTCCACGATGAACTGCTTGCGCGGCGGCACGTCGTCGCCCATGAGCAGGCTGAAGATCTCGCTGGCCTGCGCGGCGTCCTCCATGCGGATGCGGCGCAGCATGCGCGTGCGCGGGTCCATCGTGGTGTCGGCCAGCTGGTCGGCGTCCATCTCACCCAGGCCCTTGTAGCGCTGGATGTCGTCGTTGTAGGCGATGTGCTTGCGGTCCAGCTCGGCCAGTTTGCCGGCCAGCTCGTCGTCCGAATACGTGTAGATGTATTCGCCCTTGTGCGAGCCGGCGAGCGCGATGCGGTGCAGCGGCGGCACGGCGGCGTACACGCGGCCGTGCTCGATGAGCGGGCGCATGTACCGGTAGAACAGCGTCAGCAGCAGGATGCGGATATGCGCGCCATCCACGTCGGCATCGGTCATCATGATGACCTTGTTGTACCGTGCCTGCTCGATGTCGAAGCTCGGCCCGGACCCGGCGCCGACCACCTGGATGATGGCCGCGCATTCCTTGTTCGAGAGCATCTGGCTCAGCGAGGCCTTCTGCACGTTGAGGATCTTGCCTCGGATCGGCAGCAGCGCCTGGAACCCGGAGTTGCGGGCCGCCTTGGCGGTGCCGAGCGCCGAATCGCCCTCCACGATGAACAGCTCGGCCACGTCGTCGTTGCCCGGCTGGCAGTCGGACAGCTTCGGCGGCATCGAGGCGGATTCGAGCGCGTTCTTGCGGCGCGTGACCTCCTTGGTCTTACGCGCCTGGATGCGGGCGTGCATCTCCCCGACGATCTTCTCCAGCACGCGGCCGGATTGTTCCTTGTAGCCGCGCTTGGAGCCGGTGATCATCTCGCCGAACTGCCTGTCGGTCATGCGGGTGACGATCGGCTTGACCTGCGCGGTGCCGAGCACGTCCTTGGTCTGGCCTTGGAACT
>SAMEA3387449__coassemble_1314_pt1 | contig 24475 bp, 18 predicted proteins | sample SAMEA3387449__metabat2_low_PE_011 | metagenome-assembled genome bin SAMEA3387449 (sample SAMEA3387449) | Felis catus | biome: Faeces | place: United Kingdom | collected 2012
CGAGGGCGACGGTGCGTGCGAAGCGGTTGGAGTCGCCGGGCACGAACGTGTCGAATGTCGCATTCTTATTCAAATGCGTCTCCGGATCCAACGCCGGTCCACGCTCGCCGCTCTCGAACGATTGCGACGGGATCATGGCGGGGATGGGCAGCTGGCCCTGGACCGAGGTCTTGCCTGCATACGGGTCGAATGCCGACGGGGCCTCCGGCGTGCGTTCCTCGTGCCGGACGGGTTTGGCATGCGGCCGCTCCGGCTGCGCGGCAGGGCGTTCCTCGACGGCAGGTGCGATCTTGAACGCGGGGAACATCTCCTGTCCGGAGGCGATCCGCAGCGCATTCATCAATGATTCGTTGAGTGTGGTCTGCAATGTCTGCTGGACCTCGGCGTTGCTGACGCACAGCACGATGGTGGTGCCGAACACCGCTTCGGGCACCACGTCCTCGAACCATCCCTTTTCGCGGGCCGACAAGGTGCTGCTATGGAGAATGGCCAGCGCGTCCGACCAGATGTCGGCCGCCTGCGTTGCCGCAGGGTTGATCGTCGTATCAGCCACCAGGGTCCCTTTCCTCATCGCAGCGTGTTGTTGACAACTGAAATACAGTAGTCCATGTTTACTCCGAATCGAGGAAGTTATCCACACCCTTGCGTGTTGAAATGACTGGATTGTGAATAACATTCGTGTAATTTGTGGATAACTTTCCGCATATGTGCGGCACCATTCCAACGTTTTACGGCCGGTGTTTGTGAAGTTGGCCTGAACAAACGCGTCCGGTGTTTTGACTTGGGGTAGGGGTCAGAGTACGTTAGTAGAGCTTGACTCATGAGGAGCCGCGCTCAGGCGTGGCAAAAACACCGGGAGCATCAGATTATGAAGAGGACATTCCAACCGAACAACCGCCGTCGTCACATGAAGCACGGTTTCCGTCTGCGTATGCGCACCCGTTCCGGCCGCGCCGTCATCAACCGTCGTCGCGCCAAGGGCCGCAAGTCCCTCTCCGCCTGATTCCAACAGCGCGGGACAGCGTGGAGCGGCTGAGGAGCCACCGTGAATTCGTCGCGGTGCTGAAATGCCGCCGCAGGGTCTCTGATTCGGACATCGTCGCGCACTATCTGGTACGCGGCGATGTTTCGGAGGCTGCAACCCCGGCGGATGTTCATCGTCGCCTCGGTCTCGCTGTGTCCAAAGCCGTTGGCAATGCGGTAACCAGGAATACCGTCAAACGTCGGTTCCGGGTATCGGCGGCACGTTATCAGGATGCGTTGCCCCCGAACTGCGATGTGGTGCTTCGGGCCAAGCCCAGCGCTTCATCCGCATCCTTCGCTTCGTTGGATAGCCAGATTCATTCCCTGTTCGAATCCATCGCACGCAAATCGGGACAACGATGAACGGCAGCGCGGGCAGGGGCATGATTCGGTGTATCCGGTGGTATCAGCGTCATATCTCCGCGAACACTCCTGCATGCTGCAAGTACTATCCCACGTGCTCTCGGTACGCCATAGAAGCCATTGAACGGTTCGGCGCGTGCCGTGGAGGACTGTTGGCGGTGTTGCGTCTGCTCAGATGCCGGCCGTGGAGTCGTGGCGGGATCGATGACGTACCCCAACGGTATTCGCTGTTCTACAGATTTTCCTGGTCCAAGGCTCACGAGGAGCCTCGGTTGACACCACTGGCCTGGGACGATAAGGAGAAGGCCTGATCATGAATACTTCGAACGAGTTTTTGCTGGATACCAGCTTCTTCGGTTGGCTGTACAAGATTCTGACGCCGATCGAATGGCTGATGACGCAGGTGATGAACCTGTTCCATGAATTCCTGAAGCTGCTGGGCATGTCGCCGATCGGTTTCTCCTGGGTGCTGTCCATCGTCTTCCTGGTGCTGGTGGTGCACGCGTGCATCTTCCCGCTGTACTACCGGCAGATGAAGTCGATGCGCAAGATGCAGGCGCTTCAGCCCAAGATGCAGCACATCCAGAACAAGTACAAGGGCAAAACCGACCAGGCCAGCAAAGAGGCGCTGAGCCGCGAGATGATGAAGCTGTACCAGGACAACGACGCGAACCCCGCCGGCTCGTGCCTGCCCATGCTCATCCAGGGCCCGGTGTTCATGTGCATGTTCTATGTGCTGTCCGCCATCCCCTACATCGCTGACGGCAAGCGTGCCGCCCTGGGCGCGTTCGACCAGGCGACCGCCGAGGAATTCTCCCAGACCACCGTGTTCGGGGTGAGCGTGACCGATAACTTCACCACGGCGGACACGTCGGGCAAGATCGTCATCGGCATCTTCGTGGCGCTGATGTGCGCCTGCATGTGGTTCATGCAGTACAACAGCATGAAGCGCAACATGAACCAGGAGGCCATGGTCGGACAGGCCGCCATGATGCAGAAGATGATGCTCTGGGTGTTCCCGATCATGTACATCTTCTCCGGCATCGCGATGCCGTTCGCCGTGCTGGTGTACTGGCTGACCAACAACATCTGCAACCTGCTGCGTTCGATGTGGCAGATCTACAACTTCCCGACCCCGGGATCCCCGGCGTCCGAGCGCAAGAAGATCCGCGACCATGACCGTGAGAACGCCCGCCGTGCCAAGGCGGGCCAGATCTCCCTCGAGGAGGAGGAGCTGGTCAAGGCCAAGGAGGAGGCAGAACGGCGCGAGACCCAGGGGTATCAGCGCCAGCAGCCGCAGCGTAAGAAGCGGAAGAAGAAATAACGATCGTTGCGTCCCTGCCGTATGTCGGATGGCGGGGACGCATCCTTTTCCGATACCGCGTAAGCTCGGTATCGGTGAACGACTTGAACAACAACCCCTCGAGTAAGGAGTACAGAACAATGGCGCAGGATGACGACGAGAAAACGATGGATCAGCTCAATGATGAAGCCGACATCGCCGCCGATTATCTTGAGGGCCTACTGGATATCGTCGATTACGAAGGCGATATCGAGTTGGGCGTCCGCAACAACCGCCCCATGGTGCAGATCGTTGCCGATGACGATTCGGACATCAAGCATCTGATCGGCCGTCATGGCGAAGTGGTGGATGCGTTGCAGCAGCTGACGCGTCTTGCGGTGCAGCAGAAGACCGGTGAGCGTTCCCATCTCATTGTGGATGTCGATGGATTCCTGAAGCGTAAGCGGCAGCATCTGCGTGACGTTGCGTTGGATGCCGTGGATGAGGTGCGCGAGACCGGCGAACCGGTCAACCTCAAGCCGATGAATTCCTTCGAGCGCAAGGTGATCCACGATGTGGTGCGCGAGGAGGGGCTCAAGTCCCGCTCGCATGGCGAGGAACCCCATCGCTACGTGACGGTGTATATGAAAGCCGGTAACGACGAGTGATGTCCATATTGTGGACATTGGGTTTCGAAGTATAAGATATGATGGAGGACCGTTGTCGGTCCTCCATCATTGTATGTATCGAATGAGAGGATGCGTTCATGCCCGAAGATGCCGAGATTCATGATCCGTTGGATGATTCTCCGATTCTCGAAGAGGTGCTTGGGGAGGCGTTGCCGCGCTTGCGGAAGTTTCACGTGAAACTTTCCACGGAAGGGGAGCCCAGAGGACTGATCGGACCAAGGGATGTCGGAATCCTGTGGGAGCGGCACATCCTGAATTCGGCGGCCATTGTGCCGTTCATCCGACGTGAGATCGGCAAGACGAGCGCATCGATCGCCGATGTCGGCAGTGGTGGGGGATTCCCGGGTATTGTGGCTGCGGCTTGCATGCCGGAACATTGCTTCACGTTGATAGAACCGATGGAGCGTCGTGTGGAGTGGCTGCATGAGTGTGTGGAGCTTATGGGGCTGTCCAATGTGACGGTGATCAGGGCGCGCGCCGAAGAGATCATCGCTGCGCTGAAGCGGCGAGATGCGCAGGTGCGACCGTTCGATGCGGTGACCTGCAGGGCTGTGGCTCCCATGACGAAATTGACCGGCTGGACGTTGCCGATGCTCAAGCCCCAGGGCAGCCTGATCGCCTTGAAGGGGCGTTCTGCCCAGGTGGAACTGGACAAGGCCGAGCGTGTTATTCGTACCGCAGGGGGTATGCGCGCACGCGTGGTTGTGGCCCCGGTCGGCGGTGATCTGGAGCCGACCCACGTGGTTATTGTGCGCAAACGATAAGCGTTATCCACAGTTATCCACGTATGTGTGGATAATTCTGTGGATAACTTTTTCGTTGAAATATCAACGATTATCGGCAATTCATGTTGACTTGTGGAATGAGTTATCCACATTGTTGATGACAGTATCCACATGGTTGACGAAGGCTGTGCAATGTCCATGCGCACAGTGAGACTTGAAGGTACTGGTAAAACTGAGGAGGGCTGTTCATGGCGGAGCAACAACACGGAATCGAGTCTGCCGCTGAGACGATTCAACGGATCTTTCAAGGCGGTGGCTCGCCGTTAGGCGCCGATATAGTGGATGCAGCCAGCCGATATCGCCGACTTCAGCAATCCGTGTTTCTCAAACCACAGCGTACCCGTTGCATTGCCGTCGCCAACCAGAAGGGTGGCGTGGGCAAAACATCCACTACGGTGAATGTTGCCGCGGCACTGGCCGATCATGGTGCTCATGTATTGGTCATCGATATGGACCCTCAGGGCAACGCCTCCACTGCATTGGGGATTATGCACTCATCGGGGCAGCCTTCCGTCTATGACGTGCTGGAAGGACGGCTGTCCATTGCGGAAGTGATGCAACCGTGTCCGGATTTTTCATCATTGCAGGTGGTGCCAGCCTCCATCGATCTTAGCGGTGCCGAGCTGGAAGTCGCGGATATACCCGATCGCACCTTCCTGTTGAAGCGGGCGCTTGACGCGCATCTCGCCGATCATGATCTGGACTATGTCATCATCGATTGCCCTCCGAGCTTGGGACTATTGGTCATCAACGCGATGTGCGCGGTCACGGAGATGCTGATACCGATCCAGGCCGAATATTACGCGTTGGAGGGATTGGGACAGCTCATCAACACCATCGGGCTGGTACAGGAGCATTACAATCCTGCGCTGATCGTTTCCACAATGCTGGTCACGATGTTCGACCGCCGTACGTTGCTGAGTCGTGAAGTCTTCGACGAGGTGAAGAAGCATTACCCCACCATCGTGCTGGACACCACCATTCCACGCACCGTGAAGATCTCCGAAGCGCCCAGCTTCAATCAGACCGTCATCCGTTATGACGCACACGGCGTGGGGGCCATCTCATATGGCGAAGCGGCATTGGAAATTGCACAACGTTCGCCGATGGTGTTGGATGCCATCGACAAGAGGAAAGGGGAGCGGTGATGTCCACACGTTCACGTTTGGGTAAGGGATTGGGCGCGTTGTTCCCCGCGCTTCCGGGGGAGGCTCTGCCGTCCGAGGCTCCGACGTCTGAAACACCGCTACCTGAAACGGCTCCGCATGATGAAGCGAAGCAGCCAGCCGCGCAGGCCGGGGCGAAACCATCCGGCGCCACCAGAAGCGGACGAAAGACGTCGGGCAAACGTGCGTCGATGCCGTCGCTGGACACCATCGTGCACCCGAGCGACATGTTCTTTGACACCACGCTGACCCAGCCGGCGGCACCTGCTCCGAAGGCCAAAGAACCTGAGCCAAAGGTTTCACGTGAAACATCTGAGGCTGAGCCGGAGGTGGAGCTGCAGCCGGTGCAGGGCGGATATCTGGATGAGTTGCGCTTGGATGCGATCGTCCCCAACGCCCACCAGCCGAGAACGATCTTCGATGAGGATGATCTGCGTGAGCTGTCCGATTCGATTCGTGAGGTCGGAGTACTGCAGCCCATCGTAGTTCGCCGGCTGTCTCCAAGCCAGTATGAACTGGTGATGGGCGAACGGCGTTGGCGTGCCTCGAAGTTGGCTGGGTTGGAAACGATTCCGGCCATTGTCAAGACAACGTCGGATAACGATATGCTGCGTGACGCGTTGCTGGAAAACCTGCACCGAGTTGCGCTGAATCCTCTGGAAGAGGCTGCCGCCTATCAGCAGATGATCGATGAATTCGGATTGACACAACAGCAACTCTCGAAATCGATCTCCAAGTCGCGTCCGCAGATTGCCAACACCCTGCGACTGTTGAATCTCCCGGTCACGGTGCAGAAGAAGGTCGCATCGGGTGTGCTTTCTGCTGGGCATGCCAGGGCGTTGCTGGCGTTGCCCACCGAAGAGGCGATGGAGAAGCTGGCCGATCGCATCATCGGCGAGGGTCTTTCGGTGCGCAGCACCGAAGAGATCGTATCAATGCAGGTGGCGGCGTCGGAACAGCCCAAGAAACGCAGGACTCATGCCGCTAATCCTTGGGTTGGATCAGCCATTCAGCAATCGTTGGAGAATCGTTTCGATACCAAGGTGTCCATCAAAGGCACGGCGAAGCATGGTCGTATTGAGATCGTGTTCTCTTCTCCAGAGGATATGGACCGCATCATGAAGCTGCTGGTTCCCGAGTCTCCGGCACGGCAGGATGACGACCAAGCGGGATGGGTGTAAAGAATCGCCGCGAACAAAGTTTCACGTGAAACAGAAGCCCCGCACACCACGGTTGAACGTCGTGATGTGCGGGGCTTCCGCGTTGAATCAGTGGGGGAGATCAGTCGCCCGACAGATACCGTTGCGCATCGAGTGCGGCCCTGCATCCCATGCCGGCCGCGGAGATGGCCTGACGGTAGACACGATCCACGGCATCGCCGGCGGCGAAGACGCCCGGAACGGATGTGCGGGTCGAAGCACCATCCACAAGGATATAGCCGTCGTCATCGAGCGCCAGGGCGCCGTGCAGAAAATCTGTGGCAGGGGTATGCCCGATGGCCACAAAGATGCCGTTGGCCGGAACATCGGTCACCTCATCCGTGGCGCGGTTACGTACGGTAATCGATTCGGCACCGGCGTCAGAGCCGTTGACCCGCTCAACCACGGTGTTCATCATCAATGTGATATCCGGGTTGGAACGGACTCGTTCCTGCATGATCTTTGAGGCGCGGAATTCGTCGCGACGGTGGATCAATGTAACCGAGGAGCCGAATCGGGTGAGGAACAGCGCCTCCTCGCAGGCGCTATCGCCGCCACCGACGACCACAATCGGCTTGTTGCGGAAGAAGAATCCGTCGCATGTGGCGCAGTAGGAGACACCGCGCCCGGCGAAGGTCTCCTCCCCGGGAACCTGGAGCTTGCGCACTGTGGATCCAGTGGTCACCACAACGGTGCGGGCGTGGAACACATCACCTTGATCGCAGGTGACGGTGTGAACGTCATCGCCGAAATCGACGGATACCACGTCGTCCCAGACCAGACGGGCGCCAAACTGTTCGGCCTGCCGCTGCATGGCATCCATCAGATCGGGGCCCAGAATCCCGTCGGGGAATCCGGGGAAATTCTCCACGGTGGTGGTATTGACCAACTGCCCACCAGGTGTGAGGGCACCCGCTATAACCAGCGGACGGTACCCGGCGCGGCCCAGGTAGATGGCCGCGGTGTATCCGGCGGGGCCGGAACCGATAATGACAACATCCTGAATATCGCTCATGCCTCAACAATATCCGAACACATGGGATGACGCATCGTCGTTTCCGTTCACAGGGAAATTGCCGTTCGCTTTGGTTCAGACTTCCGTGGCGTGACGGAAGGACTCGTCGAACCTCCGTCAGTGCCGGCCAAAGCCGGTCAGAACGAAAACGCCGGCATAGCAGCCGCCGATGATGGCGAATGCCAACGGTAGCGGCATGGACTGGCCCAGATAACCGGCCATCACACTGCCGAACGGCATGCCGGCGGTGACCGCTGCGGTCATTGCCTCCAACGTGCGCGCGCGGATATCTCCGGGAATCAACGCGTAGAGAATGGTGTCGATCATCGAGTTGATGGAACCGGCAGACAACCCCGCTATGGCGATGACCGCCAGGACCAGGGGAGTGTGCACGATGAAGGCTGCTCCGGCAAAGAAATCGCGTAAGGACATGCCATCGGAGACCGGGGCGATGGTGTCGCGAACGCCTTCGTGCCGCAGTGCCGCATCCGATGGGACCATGAGCATGGTCACGGCGATGGAGATCAGGAAGCAGACCGCGTTGATGTACAACGCCACGTCGGGGGACGTCAGCGATACCACGACACCGGCAGCGGCCGATCCCAGCATGGTGGCCAATCTGCCGAGGGGGGAGCGGATGCCTGTGGACCGCGTCAACGGTACGCCGGCCAATCGAGTGAGATCCGGAATCTGGCTGACCCTTGCTCCTGAGCCAGGCGCATCCATGAGATTGGATAGGAAGACCAACGCCAACAGGGCCCACAGCGGCAGCATGTGCAGTTGCGCCAGCAGGCCGAGTACGAGCACGGTCACACCGCTGGCCGCATCGGATATGACGCTGGTGGTGCGGTACCCGATGCGGTCCGCGAATGATCCGCCGGCGAGGGCGCCGATCACGATTGGCAGGGAGGCCGCGGCGCTGCTGAGTCCGACCTCGGCCGCTGAGTAGCCTTGGTTGAGCACGATCAACGGGATGGCGATGGTGGTCATGGCGTTGCCTGCGCGGGAGAGTGCGTCGGCGCCAATCACGCAATACAACGGTAGGGAACGATGATGGCCGGACAAGGCTGGATCCTCCTTGTATGCAAAACGTTCCGAACTCCGTACGGTGCAGGGTTCGGAACGTTCCCGTGGAAACCACAAGGGAAGACGGATCAGAAGAACTGAATCTCGTCGATGTACAGCTGGTTCTTCGGCAGATCCTCGGTCGGCACCCACAGCAGGATATCCTGGGTGTTCACCATCTTGTCGAACATGACCTCGGTGGTGCCGCCCTCGGCGAATGTGAACTCCGCCACCTGCTCGCCGGCATTGGGGTCGGTGGTGTTGACCTTGACATATCCACGTCCGCCGGAGGAGCGGATGGTGATGACCATACGGTAGATATCCTGCGGCTGGGTCAGATGCACCGCATACCCATAGCCGTTCGCCGACGGCGCGTTGATGAACGATTCCGACTGGATCTCGAACGGCGTGGTGTTGACGTGGCGAGGAGTCGGTACGGCGGAAGCTTCTTTATCCGCAGTGATGAGCTCACGTGGCGCGTCGGACTTGTCCTTGGCATCCTCGGACTTGCCGTCCTGCCCGGCCGGTTCGATCGTATCCGACTGGTCCTCGGATTGGTCGGCTTTATCCTCGTCCTTGTCGGTGTCGTCGGCCTTGTCGTCGGATGCGGCGGTTGCGTCATCGCCGCCGAACGGCACCTCGTCGGGGTTGAACTCCGGCCAGGCCTCGCCATCGGTCTGGGTGACGTTCGGATCGCTCGAGTTGTTGGACAGGATGTGCATCGTACCGCACAACGCCGCAATCAGAACGACCACGGCGGCGATGATCGCCACGGTCTTGGTGGTGAACCGGCCGAAGATCGTCTGGTCGGATACGTCCTCATCGTCCAGATCCTCGGCGCGCACCACCTGCGTCGGCGTGAAGCTGGGCGGAACCGTTCCGTCCGGTACCGCCTGCTCGGTCTGCAGGGCACGGGCGGAAGCGGAGTCAACGGGAACGCCGTTATCGTCGATGACGGGGATGCGGCTGGTCTCCTCAAAGGGATTGGCCGGTTCGACACGTACGCCGGACACATCCAGCGGAACCGTCAACCGTTCGTTGCCCAACGGTTCCTGTGTCGGGTACTGGCCGCCGAACAGGTTGTCGGAGTCTGCGGTATGATGCCCCGAATCGATGCCTTCGGCCAGGATCGTGCGTCCCTTATCCCAGAGCGATTTGACGGGGTTGGCGGTTGCAGCCGCGACGGCTGCAACCGCCAACTGATGCTCCGCTGATGTACCGTCCGTAGGTACGTCCGGTTCGGTGGCCGCCGGGTGGGAGGTCACCAAGTTGGGCATCGGGATGAGATGCTCGACATCGGTCGGTCGAATCATGAGACGTTGGACCGATGCCTGACCGGTGGCGGTGGGGAGTGGGAGGTGCTGGTCGCCCAGTTCCGGAACGGTGACCCACGTGTTCAGCAGGGCCATGAATTCGGGAATCGAAGCCAGCGGCGCCTCATCCCCGATACGAAGTCCACGGGAGCAGATGAGCCGGAACTCGTATGGTGTGTCCTCCGGCAACGCTTCCATATCTGATGCTGCTTCATACCGACGATGGGTCAGCAAACGGTACAGCAGCGCCGACAGCTGGCAGATCGCGAGTTCCTCGGCCGATGACGAGCCGGCATATGCAACGGAATCCGCAATCATCATGCTCACCGGAGTGTCCGCCAATTGGATACCGGATGTGGACACGCGCACGGTATTCGCGCTGATGGCATGGTGCACGACGCCGTTGTCCATGAGGTGCCGCACCGTATAGGCGGTGTCCCCGATGATGGAGCGGATGGCGTCATACCCCAACGTGCCGAACTGGCCGCCGTCAAGGTATTCAGCCAGGCTCATGCCGGCATCGGGTTCGGTTACGACGATCAGCGCGTCATCCTCATGATGGATATGCAGGATAGGTGTGCAACGGTGTTCGTTCGACGCCGCAAGCACCGATGCGGCGGTATCGGCCTCCCCGACGGCCGTTGCGTCCAGGATGATGAACAGCTGGCATTCCTGGTCAAGGATCTGATCGGTGGCCTTCCAGACCTGCAGCCCCTGTTCCTCGCATAGCGGCGACACCAAAACGTAACGGCTGATGATGGTATCTCCCAACTGCGGTCTCATGCTTCCCTCAACTCCCGAGCACACTGAAATGGACGCTTGTTGCGAACTAGTAGCTATTGTATCGGCGGGGATGGCCGAAGAATCCGGGGTATCCCGCGGCTTCTGCCCCTTTGCGGTATCCGCGGCGCCGCTGCGCGCGGTACGGCCGCCAAACCGGGAACGCACCATGCCGATCGCCGCCAGAAGCTCATCGGAACGCATCAGCCACAGGGCGCCCACGTACACCACGGTGATCACGATGGTCGATACCACGCATATGCCGACGGACTGCAGCCAGTTCACCGCATCGGCGCCGAAATCGGCACCGACCAATGCATACACCGGATCCAGCAGGACAATGCCCACGGCCGCGGCGGCAACGGCGGCCGCTATGGCCTTGCCGTACGAACGTGCCAATCGCATGCCGTCGATTCGATTGCCGAACCGGCGGCGCAGCATCCACAACAGCAGCGGGAAGCACAGGATGTTGCCCACGGACACGGAAGCGCCCAGCGCGGTGACCCAGTATTGCGGCGGCAACAGGAACGTGGCCGCAACCACGGTGATTACCTGCACACCGGAGGCGGCGAATGCGAACACGAAGGGATGCTTGCCATCCTCGAACGCGAAGAAGGTGCGCTGAATAATCAGATACGCCGAGGTCATCGGCAGGCCGATGCCCAGACCCACCAGCGGCCCCGCAATCAGCAGCGCCTCGTCCACGCTCACCGACGGCAGCAGCGCCAGGGTGATCGGCGCGGGAATCACCGCAAACGCGGCCGCGAAGAAGAACATCAGCACACCGACATTGCGCAGCGCCGAACTGAGCTGCCGGCGTGCGTCGTCGAGATCATGGTCGGCCAGTGCGCGGGAGATCTGCGGGAACATCGCGGTCGCCACCGACACGGCGATCAGCGAGTACGGCAGCATGAACAGGGTATAGGCGTTCTGGTAGGTGGCGTTGCCCGCCACGTCGAACTGGCTGATTCCCAGCCGCATCTCGGCGGTTTCCGGGGCGTTGGTGGTGATGCGGGTGTTGATGATATTGGCCAGCTGGTTGATGACCACCACGCCGACGCTCCACGCGGCGACCGGCCCCATCGAACGCAGGCCTATGCCCCGCAGCCCCCAGCGCGGACGGTACCGGATGCCGATGCGAGCCATCGGCACGAACAGGATCAGCGCCTGGAACGCCACACCCGCGGTCCAGGCGCCCGCGGTCAGCGCCAGCTTATCGGCGGTCCAGAACTCAACCGACTGCTGGTCGGCCCCGCCGAACAGCAGGATGAACACCGTGAACCCGATGCAGCTGATCACGTTGGCGCCCACGGAACTCCACGCATAGGTGCCGAAATGGTCCTTGGCCGCCAGAATCTGGCCGATGACGGTGTACAGCCCGTAGAAGAAGATCTGCGGCATGCACCACAACGTGAAGGCGTTGGTCAGGGCGGTCAGCTCCGGGCTGCCGTTCACGTACAACGTCGTCAGCAGCGGCGTGGCCGCGGCCATGAGCGCCGTGACGGCCAGCAGGAGGGCGATGGCCACGGTGATGAGCTTGTCGAGCCGTTCCTCGGCGTCCTTGCTGTTCAGCGTGCGCACAATCTGGGGCACCAGCACGGCATTGAAGATGCCGCCGGAGACCAGCGTGAACATGACCTGAGGAATCATGGCGCCGGCCTGGTAGGCGTTGGCCGCCATGCCGGTGGTGCCCATTGCCGCGGCGAGCAGGATGGTGCGGATCTGACCGGTCACGCGTGAGGCTGCGGTGCCGGAGGCCATGATCAGTGAATTGCGTCCGATCGAGGAACTCATTCGTCGGGGTCCTTTACACGGTGGAACTGTCGCCAGAGGCCTGCGATGCCGAGCAGTACGGCGCAGACGATGATGATGAACCCGCTCATGTCACTGATCTGCAACGCACTGGTGATGGTGGTCGATTGCGCGGCGCCGAACGCGTTCCCCTCACGGTCCAGCAGCGTCAGCTGCGCGTTGGCCGTGCCCGAGGTCGACACGCGGATGGCCAGGGTGGTCTGCTCCTCGCTGGTCGGCGGCACGACCACGTCGACCAGCCGGGAGGTGACGATGGTCATGGAATCGGTGGTCGCCGAAACCTGGACCCGTACCGGGTACGGCAGGGCGTTGCTGACGGTGACGGGCATATTCGCCGTTTCGCTGACCACGTTCAGGCTCTCGATGGGGGTGATCCTGACGGCGTTGGACAGGGTTTCGGCGATGGTCTGAGGCCCGGCGAGCGTGGCGCTGTCCGCGGTGGCGTTGTAGGACAGCGCATGCAGGGCGCATCGCCGGTTCACGGCCAGCAGTTGGTTGACCCATGCGGTGGTGTCCTCGGAACGATGCGTCACGCTGTCGGCATCCTGGCGGGCCAATGCCTGGGTGTCCTCGCTGGCCTTCATCGATTCCTCCTGCGCATCGGTGAGGACGGAATCGCGGAAGCGGATGACGACGTCGTTGGCGTTGCTCAAGGCGTCCAGCGCGGGCGTGAACCGTTCGGATACGGCCTGTCCGGCGCCATCGCCGTCGGGCACGGCGAGCAGTGCGTCCTGTCCGGTGGCGGAGGGCGTGGCCGACATCAGCGTGTGCAGGTCCGCCATCTGCAGCCAGGGCGACTGTTCGATGGCGGACAGCAGGGCGTCCAATGTGGCGGTGTCCGTGGAGGAGTCCAGGCAGATGAGCAGGTTGCGTTCCGTATAGGGCTGCTCCATCTGATAGAACGCGCTTTGCGCCACGAATCGGGCCAGACGGCCGCCCGCGGTGCGTTCCGCCGTGGCGGCCTGGCTGGTGGCCTGGCCCTGCGCCAATCCGCTGAGGACGGGCTGCGCCGCGAGCACGGTGACATCGCCGGCATCGGTGGGGACGACGGTGGTGTCGGTGCGTACGATGCCCAGGGACATATCGCTGAAATCGCTGGTGGCGACCACGGTGTCATACCCCTGCCGCTTGGCGGTCGTCAGCGCCTGCTGGGTCCACGATGCCGATCCCTGCCAGGCCACGGCGTCCAATTCGGCTTCGTCGTCGCCGAGCGCCTGCCGGTACTGCGCCAGGGCGGTTGCGGCGTTCCAGTCCTCCGCGCGGATGCCGGTGCGGTCGTACCGGCCGGTATCGGCCGCCGCATAGGCGGTGATGTCGAATCCGGCGGGCTGCATGATGGCCGAACTGCGGATCGGCATCCGCATGGCATCCAGGTATGTGGGGTCGGCGACGACCTGCACCCCCGGGTGGTTGTTCAGCAGTTGGGTCTGTTCCTTGACCTGGGCCTCGCCGGTCTTGCTCAACGAGATCACGTCGAAGTCGGCGTCGGCACCATCGGTGAGCAACGTGGTCAGGTCATCCGTGTCGACCTGCCACTGGGTGCTGGACAACGGCAGGGCCACGGTGACGTTCAGCGCCGGGGTGGCGGCACCGTTCAGTCCTTCGGCGGAACGTGTCAGGAATGTGTGCGTCTCCACGCTGGTGCCGTCGGTATGGAAGTCGACGCGCAGCGGCTTGGGACCCCACTCGGCGATGGACGTCAGCACGGCGTTGTCGGCGTCGACATCGATGGCGACGGTCGCGGTGCCGCCGGGAGCGATGTCCGGGGTCTGGACCTCGGCAAGGACCTGCGGTGTGGGGATGCCGACCTCGTCCTGCGCCCACTGCTGGATATCGGTGCGTGAGATAAAGGTGTAGTGGACGTTGGTGGATAGGGTGACCGTGCCCGCGGGCAGGGCGTGATCGGTGGGGTTGGTGATGTCCAGCGTGAGGTGGTATCCGGATTGCGCCGTGACCGGCGCCGTGGCGGTGTTGATGTCGACGGTGACCGCGTCCGTGGCGGTGCCGTCGTCCATGGCGACCGCCTGCGGGATGCAGACCATGGCCACCGCCAGCATGAGGGCGGTGACCCATGCCACGGCATGGCTGCATATGCGGTGTCCGATACCAGCGGGGATGCGAGTCACGATTGTTGTTCCTGCCTGTTGCGTTTCCTGGCGTACAGCCATGCGATCTTGCGTTCGTTCGGATAGCTTAGTACGTCGTCGAGGTCGTCGAAGTCCACCCAGATCGCGTCCTCGGCCTCATGGTCCGGGTCACCCTCAACGGTGAGCTCGCCGCTGATGCGCCGCAGCGCGAAATGGTGCACCAGTTTATGGACGCGTTGGTTCGTGCCGGTGAACCAGTAATCGATGGTGGCGATCGACTCCACAACCTCGCCCAGGATGCCGGTTTCCTCGTGCACCTCTCGGACAGCCGTCTGCTGGGGCGTCTCGCCCTTCTCGATATGCCCCTTGGGCAGACACCATTCCAGGTGGCCGCTGCGCGAATGCCGGGCGATGATCGCCACACGGCCGTGGTCGTCGAATACCAGGCCACCCGCCGAGTACTCCCTGACAACCGGCAGTTCCTGCGCGTCCAGCGAAGCGAACGTGGTCGGCCCGTCGGTGTTGCGCCGCGGCGGCATCATGGCGGGGGTCGGCGTGCGTGCGGGTTCCGGCTGGCGGGGCTCCGGGGATTGGGAGGTGTATAGCAGCTCGTCCGGTTCCAGCGGGTTTCGGGCATGGTTGCCCGCAGCATGCGCGAGCATGCGTGCAAGGTCTGCGGGCGTAATCATGGTTTCCACCTTACTCAACTCTATGTGCAGGTGGGGTAATGGTGTCGGGTGCGCGGCGTTTATCCGCCGTGGAAGGGTGACGGTATGCTGGTAGGCGCAATGATTCGTCTGCCGAAAGGGTGCGCGTGAGTTTCGAAGTGTGGCCGGAAGCCATCGAGTTGGGCCGTCTGTTCGCCGATGAGGGGTATGAGTTGGCGTTGGTCGGTGGTCCGGTGCGGGATATGCTGCTGCACCGTCGTTCCCATGACCTCGATTTCTGCACGTCCGCGCGCCCGGAGCAGTTCGAGCCGATCCTGCGCCGTTGGGGGCGCGACGGCTTCTGGGATATGGGGCGGAAATTCGGCACGTTGGGGGCCATGCGCCGCCGCGCCGACGGCACCGAGGTCCAGGTCGAGGTGACGACGTACCGCTCGGATGTCTACGATCCCGACTCCCGTAAGCCGGAGGTCAGCTACGGCGACACGTTGGAGGGGGATCTGTCCCGGCGTGATTTCACCGTCAACGCGATGGCGCTGCGCGTGCCCGACCTGGAGTTCGTCGACCCGTTCGGGGGCGCGAACGATCTGGCCAAGGGCGTGCTGCGCACCCCGGTCGATCCGCGGCAGTCCTTCGACGACGACCCGCTGCGCATGATGCGTGCGGTGCGGTTCGTGGCGCAGCTGGGGTTCCGCATCGAGCCGGAGACCGCTGAGGCGATTACCGATATGGTCGACCGCATCGGCATCGTATCGGCCGAGCGGGTGCGTGATGAGCTGGTCAAGATGCTGCTGTCCGACCGGCCGCGTGCGGGCATCGAGGCGTTGGTCGAGTCCGGTCTGGCCGACATCGTGTTCCCGGAGATTCCCGCCCTGCAGCTGGAGATCGACGAGCACCACCGGCATAAGGACGTGTTCGAGCACACGATGATCGTCATCGACCGTGCCGTGGCGTTGGAAACCGGCCCGGATGGCCCCGTGCCCGCTCCGGATCTGACGCTGCGTCTGGCCGCGCTGATGCATGACATCGGCAAGCCGAAGACCCGCAGGTTCGAAGCCGGCGGCAAGGTGAGCTTCCACCACCATGACGCCGTGGGTGCCAAGATGACGCGCAAGCGTCTGAAGGCCCTGCACTTCGATCATCATGTGGTGGATGATGTGGCCGAGCTGGTGAATCTGCACCTGCGCTTCCACGGGTATGTGGACGAGCCGTGGACCGATTCGGCCGTGCGCCGGTACGTCAAGGACGCCGGGCATCTCTACGAGCGTCTGAACCGGCTGACCCGCGCCGACGCCACCACGCAGAACCGCCGCAAGGCCATGGTGTTCGCTTCGGCCATGGATGAGATGGAACAGCGCGTGCGCAACCTCAAGGAGAAGGAGGACTTCGACGCGATCCGTCCGGACCTCGACGGCAACGAGATCATGGATCTGCTCGGTCTCGAACCCGGACCGATGGTCGGTCGCGCCTACAAGCACATGTTGGAATACCGGCTGGATAACGGGCCGGTGGACCATGACACGGCCGTGGAGGAGCTGAAGCGCTGGTACGTGGCGCTGTGATCAGTGCGCCAGGGCGGCCGGCAGGTCGGCCATCTGATCCGCCGGCTGACAGCCCTGGATATCCTCGATCGGCGAGCCCGGCGCCAGCACCTCGTCGGTGTCCTTCAGATTCTTGAACGTGGCGCCCAGCACCACATCGATCAGCGCATCCTCACGGTCATCCATCACCATGATGGCGTCGGTGAAGTTGTCGTTCAGCGTATACGCCTGGTTGATGGCGTTGCGCCCGAAGTAGATGGTCGTGCGCTCCACGGTGGTGACGAACCCCTCACCGGCGTTGTTATTGTCGCGCAGGGTGTCATACCCCTGGACCGTAAACCCACGGTTCTCCAATCCCTTGGCCACCGCCTGCGCGAAACCGGAGAAACTGGTGCCATTCAGCACGCGGATGGTAATCGAGGGGTTGTCCACCGTGGTGGCGGGGGTGCCGTCCTCACCCTTGGCGGAGCAAGGCGCGGTGACCTCGTAGTTCGGCGCCTGCACGGGGGTGCCGACGCGTCCCAGACCGAAGACGTGGAAGTAGAACAGCATCGAGACCACCAGCGCCACGGCCATGACCGCGCCGACCACCGAGAACACGACACGCTGGCGATGGCGGATGTACTGTTTGCGGGCTTCCCGCTCGTCGTTGTACTGTTCCATATTCCCAAAATCCTTCATGAATGATTGCTACCACCATAGCGTCAGTGGCTGACGCTGATGCGGACTATGCGGTATGGACGTGCACCTTTGGGGTAGCCGGGGCGCCCGCGGCGATGATGCGGTCCACGGCCGCCGACTCGCGCCATGCGTTCGCAATCGCCTGCAGTCGCGTGGCGTCGGGCGCGAACGCCACCACCGAGGGGCCGGAACCGGAGACGAAGGCATGCGTGGCGCCGGCCTGCAACGCGGCGCGCACGGCCGCACCGCTGCGTGGATGCAACGAGATGGCGGCGCGCTGCAGATCGTTGTCATGGTCGGGGTCGCCGCCCAGCTCGTCGAAGGTCGCATAGACCTCGGGCGTGCGCAGCTCGGCCTGATAGGCGCCGACCACCAACGGTCCGGCAAAACCGCTGTCGCGCAGCTGGCGGATTCGATCCTCCTCAAGCGGCGTGATGCGTTCGCCGAATCCGGTGCCATGGGCGTACCCTCCGGACAGGCAGAACGGCATATCGGCCCCCAACCCGGCGGCCACCTCGCGCAGCCGCTCCAACGGCCAATCCAGGCCCCACAGCGTATTCAACGCCAACAGCGTGGCCGCGGCGTCGGCGGATCCCCCGCCCAGTCCGGCGCCGACGGGGATGCGCTTGTCGATGGTGAGCGCCACGTCCGGCTCGCGGCCACTGGCCTCGGCCATGGCGAACAGGGCCAGCACCGCATGATTGCGGCGCATATCGGTGCCGGAGGCGGCCAGATCCCCCAGATGGGTGCCGGACAGATCCAGCGAGAACCCGGTGCCGGGCGCTTTGCGGGTGGCAGTGATCGTGTCGTAGATACTCACCGCGCAGTAGATGGTATCCAGGGCGTGACGGTTCCCCCATTCCGCGCGGGCCTGCCCGACGCGCAACGTCAGATTGGTTTTCGCCGGACAATCCACGCTGACGGATACGGGGACGGATGGACCGGTCATGATGCCTGAACCTCCTGAACGGCACGGGAAAGGGTGGCGAATTCGTCAATGGTCAGGGTCTCGCCGCGGCGGGTGGCGTCGATGCCCGCCCGGGTGAAGGCCTCGGCGGGCACGATCCGCTTGAGCGCGGCGTGCAGCGTCTTGCGCCGCTGACCGAACGCGGCGTCGATCAGCGAGAACGTCAGGGCGCGGTCCGCGCCGGCGAACCGCGGCTCGGCATAGCGGGAGAAGCGCACCAGCGCCGAATCCACGTTCGGCGCCGGCCAGAACACGTTACGGCCGATCACGCCGGCCCGTTCGGCGGTGCCGTACCACGCCAGCTTGACGCTCGGCGTGCCATAGATCTTGCTGCCGGGGCCCGCCGCCAGACGGTCGGCGACCTCTTTCTGCACCATGACCAGGAAGGAGTCCAGCCCGTCGAACCGTTCCAGTAGCGTGAGCACGATCGGCGTGGCCACGTTATACGGCAGGTTGGCCACCAGCGTGAACCGGCCGTCCAACCGCGGCAGCATATCCGGCGTCAACGCCAAGGCGTCGCTGGTAACGACGGTGAGCCGGTCCGCGGCCTGCGGCATGAACTCGGCCACGGTCGTCGGCAGACGCCGGGCCAACGGCGGGTCGATTTCCACGGCGGTCAGCGTGGCGCCCGTCTCCAGAATGGCCAGGGTCAACGACCCTAGTCCCGGGCCGACCTCAAGAACGGTATCGTCGGCGCCGACGCCCGCCTCTCGGACGATGCGCCGGACCGTACCCGGATCGATGACGAAGTTCTGGCCGAACTTCTTGGTGGGGCTGATGCCCTCCTCCTCGGCTATGCGCCGGATGTCGGCCGCACCCAGCAGGCGGCCTCCGTCCGCCATGGTCGTATGATCCGTCATGGTTCCCCTGTCTTCTCGTTCCTCGTCGATGGGCCGGTGGGTGCCGGCCGTGCCGTCAGTATCAGCTGTCAGTGTCAATCGTCAGTACCAGTTGTGAGCCTGCCACCAGGCCACCGCCTGCGTCGGGCTGCCGTAACGCTGGGCGATGTAGCTCAACCCCCAGTCGATCTGCACCGCGCCGTCGTCCTGCCAGCCGGGCCCCATCTTGGAACCGGGCAGGGCCTGCGGGATGCCGTAGGCGTCGGACCAGGGGTTATCCGCGTACCACAGCCAGCTGGATTCGTGGTTCCACAGCCAGACCAGCGCGTCCCACTCGGCGCCGGTCCATCCGTATTGCGCGGCGGCGCCGGCGGCGTAGGTCTGGGCCTGTGCCACGGTCGGATGCCAGAGGCGGCCCTGCGACGATCCGCCGGAATTGCCTCCGGAACCGTTGCCGGTGTTGTCGGAAGGAGGCGTCTGCGACGAGCCCCCGGAGGACGATCCTCCGGAGGACGATCCGCCCGAGGACGATCCCGAACCGGACCCGCTGCCGCTGCCGGAGGACGAACCGCCCGTGGTGTCGGACGGCTGCTGCGTCGACGGTGCGTCGGTTTCCGGCTGGGCCTGCGTATTGCTGCCGGCGTTGGCCTGACCATGGCTCGTGTCGTCCGGCGAGTCCATCTCCTCCGGCCCGACGGCGATGATCTGGTCGATGGCGATGACGGTGGTCGTCTCGGAGATCAGGGTTTCGCTTTCCGGCACCCCATCCACATAGGTGACGTCGAAGACGCGCTGGATCTCCCCGTTCGAGCCTTCCTGGCGTATGACGGTCTGCCCCGGGGCGAGCGTGGGGTCGATGATGGTCTGCGTGGAGAACGGCACCGTTTCCGTACGGGTCTCCTCGCCGTGTGTGACACGCCGGACCCGCAGGATGGTCTGCGAGCCGTCCTTCTCCACGCTGACCCGGTCCTCCTTGTTCAGAACGATGCCCTTGGAATCCAGGATCGACGCGGCCGGCAGCTTGCCGTCGGGGGCCTGCGAACTCTTGCCGTCGGCGATGACGGTCACCGGGCCGTCCTCGTTGATGACCAGACCGCCGGTGAGCTGGCTGTAGACATTGTCGATGTTCACGGTGATCCGGGCCGCTTCATGCTCATTGGCCTCGAAGAATCCGAGCAGCTGGTCGGCGCTGGTGGCCACCGTCCAGAACGGCACCTCCTGGCCGTCGATGGTGATGGTGGTCTGATAGGCGCTGCGCACGGTGACCACGTCATGGTTGCGCAGGCGGCTTCCGGATGTGGTGGTGATCTGATCGTGGGTCTTGACGTCCACGCCCTGGTCCCTGAGCAGCCTGTCGACGGTCATGGCGTAGGTGGTGACCGTGGTGGTCTCGCCGTTGATGTCCAACGCGATCGATTTGCGGGAGGTCAGGGCGAAGGTGGCGGTGGAGGCGATCACCACGGCGGCTGCGCAGACGGCCACTCGGATACGGCGCATCGTCGTGAATCGTTTCGGCGTCCATCGTCTGGCCATGACGGCATTCCTCCCGTTGTCGGATCACTACCGCTGCATTGTATCGGTTCGTCGGCGTCGTCATCGTGCTGCGACGCCATACCTGTCCATTCTCCCACAATTCGGTGTGTCGGTGGGGACCGCTCCGATGACGATCCTTCGCGGCGTGGTGCCGGTGCATCGAAAAGGATAAAAGAAAAAGGGGGCGGGAGAGAAGGGGATGTTCCCGCCCCCTTATACCGGAGGGAGCTGGTTGGGGGACGCTCCGTCCGGTCCCAGAAGCCTATAGTTGGGGGGGAAGGCCTCTGGATAACTTACTCAGGGGTAAGATCTCCACGCAGACTGACGTCTGCCTGTATAAAGCATTATACGACGTTCGGTCCGTGCTTCGAGCCTCCTGTCGGGATCGAACCGACGACCTGCCGCTTACAAGGCGGCCGCTCTGGCCATCTGAGCTAAGGAGGCGTGTCCCCAGTAGGCAAACCGTGGGACGAATGAATAGCATAGCAGCACCTGTTGAAACGGCCAACACGCATGGGAAGCCTTCCCTCGGCGTGTTGGCCGTCACTGCATACTGCCGGGAGTCACTGACCGGTCGACACGGAGATCGGCTCGCCGTCGGCACCGATCGAAGGCATGACACCCTCCTTGCCGACGTCGCCCTCGTCGATACCGAGCGAGGTGAGCAGACCGTCCTTCATCGTCACGTCGGCGAAGGACAGCTCGTTGATATCCCAGAAATGCCCGTTGATCGTCAGTGTCGGCGTGCTCATCGAGCCCTTGAGCGAACCGGAGGTGTTGAACAGCTCCTCGCGCTTGGGCGTGTAGGTGTCCACCGCGTCCAGCCATTCGGTGTACTCATCGGTGGCCATCTTGTCGGCTACGTCCTCGGACACCCCGGCGGCGATGGCCTGCTCGCGGATCTGGTCGTCGCTGACCGGTACGTATGCGTCGCCCTCCTGCGGCTGGAAGTCGCTGGCGTACATGTTGGACACGAAGGTGAGCAGATGCCCCGGATCGTCGTCGTTGTCCACAATCGTCAGGGCGGCGTTGGCCGCACGGGTGGAGTAGTCGTCGGTGGACAGTGAATCCATGAACGCCATGAAGTGCAGATCCAGGTTGATCTGGCCGGCCTCCATCATCGTGATCAGCGTGGGGTCGAGCTCACGGTGCACGCTGCCGCAGCCGGGGCACAGGAAATCCATGTAGATCGACACGGTCGGCGCGTCCTCAACCGCGGTGTCATACCCGTCCTTGGAGATCAGGATGCCGCCCTGGTCGTCGATGTGGGCCGGTTTGGTCTCCACCTGCTGCAGCTGGGTGTAGGCTTCGTCGATGGACATCTGGGCGACGGGATTGTCCGGATGCGTGGCGCGCCAGATCGCGACGCCGGCGATGATGCCGAGCACGGCGATGATGGCCACAACGATGCCGCCGATGATGGTCTGCTGCTTGCGCTCCTTGGCCGCCTTCAGCGCCGCGGCCTGTTCCGCCGCCTCCTGCGCGGCGCGGCGTTCGGCGCGCGACTGCCGTTTTTCGGTCTTCTTGGTGTTCTGGACCATCGGTTTCCTTTCCTGATTCTGCTTCCGCCCATACTAATGGACGGGGTTCCGCTCACGGCTGGACGGATATGAAATTCACGTAAACAGCGGAAACCAGGAGATGGATGGCAGGAACACGGCCATCAGCGCGGTCAGCGCGGTCAGCATTCCCCCGACGGCTATGGCGGCTGTCCGGCGGACGTGGGGACGCGAATCCGCCGTCTCGTCCGCGGGGTCACCGGCATCGCGCCGCGGCGTCATGCCGCAGAGGGTGGCCGCGCCGATGCGGAGGGTGTCGGGTGAGAACGCCAGTACATTGGCGAGCCAGCACAGGCCTGTGACCCCGGCCATGAACAGGCCGGATGCGGACAGTGGCACGTCCGCGGGCAGCAGGGTGGTGAGCGGATGGCTGGTGGGGGTGAAGGTTGCAGTGAACGCCTCCGACGGGGCTCCGAGCAGCCAGGACATCGCCAACGCCGCGCCGAGAACGACCGCGGTCATCGGCGCGATGCGTAGCGCGGCCAGCGCACAACCCTTGGCCAGATGCCACGGTACGGCCGCGGCGCGACGCAATCCGTCGCCGAACCGCCGCTTACCGTCGTGCCGGATCTCCCGGCGGAACTGCGATTCGGCGTTCAATCCCGCGGCCAGCATCGCCCAGAACAGCGCGAAGGCCAGCGTCAGTGCGCCGAACGGGTGTGAGGCGGCCAGAATCGCCACCGGCAGGGTCGCCAGAAGACAGGGAGTCAGACCCTGCTTGCGGCGGGATTCGCGTTGTGCGTACGTCAGGTAGGCACCCCCTAAGGGGGATGCCTGTGGCGGTGTGGGCGGTCCGGAAGGTCCGGACAGTGGCGATGGTGGCGGCAGCGGCGCCGATGCGGCCGTCCGTAGGACCGCGGTGGCGGTCGGCGGAGCCGGCGGAGACGGTACGGTTCCCACCGGGGTTGTGGCCGGCATGGTGTCCAGGACGGCGGTGGCGGTCGGCGGAGCCGGCGGTGCCAGAGGAGTTGACGGTGCCAACGTGGAGGTCACGATTCGCGTACGCTGCTGGTCCGGTTCGTTGTCTATGTCATCGCCAATCGGTTCGTCGCGGCCATCGCTGGTCTCGTCATCGGTCCATAAGGACCGCGGATTGCTCGGATCCGCGGGCGAGTCCTCCCCGGCGTCCGGGGACGCGGGGTCAAAAGGGCGCACCACCTCCCACGCGGTGGGGTCCATGGCGTCGCGTTCGATGGCCTGCAACAACGCCTCCGGCGTGCATCGCTTGGACCGGTCGGGGTCGAGCGCCGAACGGAACGCCGCCGTCGTGCCGGCCGGCAATCCCGTCAGATTCGCGTTGCCGGCCGCCGCGCGCTCCAATACGGCCATCATCGGCTTGGAACCGAACACGGGCGCCCCGGTGGCGGCGAATGCCAGCACGGACGCCACCGACCACCAGTCGGTCATCTCGTCGGATTCGGCCCCATCGATGATCTCCGGGGCGATGAACCCGGGCGTGCCCATCACCAGGCCGGTACGGGTCACATGGCTTTCCCCCTCGCCCATCGCAATACCGAAATCCACCAGGATCGGGCCGGTGGCGGAGACCATCACATTCGTCGGCTTGATGTCGCGGTGGATGATACCGGCGGCATGCACGGCCTTGACGGCGTCGATCAGCTTGCGCGTCAGCCGTTCCAGATCAGTGCCCACATACCGGCCGTTTGCGGCGACGTCGTCGCGCAGGTTCTTGCCCTCGATCAGTTCGGTGACGATGAACGCCAGCGAATCGTCCAACTCCATATCCACAATGCCGCATACCCCCGGGTGCTGCACGCGGCGCAACGCCATCGCCTCACGGCGCAGGCGTTCCCGCGCGGTCAGCCGTTCCCTGGCTTCCGGGGAGTCCGGTGCCACGTCGTCCTCGGACAGCGAGTCGCGCAGGATCTTCATCGCATACTCCTGGCCGCCGTCGTCACGCACCCGCCATACGGAACCCATGGCACCGGCCCCGAGACGCGAGATCAGCGTGTAGCCCCCCACCAGCTGTCCGGATTCCAGATTCAGTTCGCTCATGCCGCCATCCTACCGCGACACGCTGTAACGACGCGATGCTGCGACGTGCCTCACGTTTTTTGAGCGCGAAATGTGTAGTGGTGCCTCATCGGGAA
>SAMEA3387449__coassemble_1351_pt1 | contig 22429 bp, 11 predicted proteins | sample SAMEA3387449__metabat2_low_PE_011 | metagenome-assembled genome bin SAMEA3387449 (sample SAMEA3387449) | Felis catus | biome: Faeces | place: United Kingdom | collected 2012
TCAAAGCCAAGGAATGGCTGCATGACTATCTCCAAGAAAACGTCCGCAGCCCCGTGTTCGCCGCGGTCGTATCATGATCAAGCTGCCAGCTCATGGCCAGCTGCGCATACCGTTCGATATCCGTGTCCGCAACGTTCGCCCCGCCCAGCGCCCCGCCGACGGCAGCCGCGGAAGCACCTGACGCCGTAGCATCCTCGATAAGTTCAACGCTCGCGTTTGAAGCATCGATCTGATCATACGGACGCCAATACTGCACCGTGGTGAATGCCAGATCGGCCTGTGCCGTTCCGTCATCGAATTCCAGTGGAGCGTCTCCAAAGTCGTAGATGGCCGCGGCCACAACGTTGCCGTCATCCTGTATCGTGACCTGCACCCCTGCGGCGGAATATGAGGAGTCCCCACACGATTTCGATTCGAAGTCCACGCTGGCGATCAGCGAGGTCCCGCTGAGTTTCACATCCGACAGCGACGCATCCGGCACCGTGCAGACAGCTGTCCGCGATTCGTCCTCCGTCGAAGCGTGCCCCCGTGCATCGTCGTCACCGGAATCGGTCGCATCCCCCGCATCATTCGAGTCCGACGATTCAGATGATTCACCGGATAGCGATGTTCCGGCAGCACCGGCCCGCGCCGAGGCATCGTCGCGCAGCACAAACCACCAGACGCCGAATGCGGCAATTGCGATAACCACCACCAGCACAGCCACGATCGCCGCCACGGCACCCTTGGTCATTCCGCGTTTCCGCTGCGGTTCAGGTTCGACAGGGACCGCCGAAGCAACCGCAGCGGGAAGCGGAGACAGCTTCGCGCCGCAATGCATGCAGAAGCGCATCGAATCATCAATCGCGGCACCGCACGCCGGACAGACCGTAGACGAATTCGTAGCCGCCGGCCGAGCAGGCTCCTGTCTGGCAGCGCCGCACCGCATGCAGAATTTATCCTGCTCCCCCATGGGAGCGCCGCAGGATTGACATGGCATCATTGCATCCCCTTTCATCCGATTGTCCACCGGCTGACGGTGCCAGTATAAGACCGCTTCTCTCATGTCGGTAGATATGTACCGTCTCCTGAAAAGTGTGGCTAGCATGGGATACAAGAAGAGAACAACCCATTTCCGAAGGGAGTCATCATGTTCTGTCCTCACTGTGGAGCGCAAATGAGGGAGGGGGCAAGGTTCTGCGCGCAATGTGGCCAGCCGATACCCACGCTCCCCGCCCCCGCCGCCCCGCCTACCAATACAGAGGAACCGGCGGCGGCAGCAACGACACCCATACCTCAGTTCTCCAGCTTCCCCCAGCCGGTTTCCGAGGAACCGACGGCGACTGAACCGATGGTAACTGAACCGATGGCAGCCGAGCCGGCAGTGGCACAGCCGACGGCGACCGAGGCCGTCGCGATGCCGGCACCTGACGCAGCGCCGGCACCCGTTGACGGATTCGTTGAGGCCGGTGAATCCCCCGCACCGGCGTCGAATGTCGAGCCCGCGGTCGAGGACAGTGCAGGGGACGACACCACGGCTACGCCGCAGGCTCCCCTTGACGAACCCGCAGAGGCCCCAGCCCTCGACGACGCCCCGACAACGGCAATCCCCGCTCATGAGCAGCCGACCATGGCCATACCCATGCCGGCGGAGCCAGCACAAGCAGAGCCGACGCCGACGAATTATCAACCCGCGTCCGAACAGCCGGAGGCACCGCAGACCCCCGATTTCCAGGACCAGTCCGCCGCCGGACCGGTGCCACTTGTTCAGCAGGTGCCACCCGTTCAGCCGACCCAGGCACCGATTATCAACACGCAAGCCATTACCTCCAATGCCACGGTCAAGGAGCTCACTGCTCCCGCGGTGTTGCAGACCGCCGGCGTTTCCCTCGGCATCGGCCTGGGGTCGGCCGTTGTCATCGCGCTGATCAGCGCCATTGTCTGCCTGGCCGGCTCCAGTCAGGCATTCTCTGGCATGGGCCAGTTCTCCTCTGTCATGTCGTATGGCGGTATGGGCGACCTCGGTTCGATGGTTTCCGGTCTGAATTTCTTCCAGCTGCTGGTCATGTCGCTGATTATGGGAGTCTCCGGCGCGTTCTCCCTGAGCGCGTCCGCCGCGGGAATCTCGCTGGATTCACTGGCGAACGTCTCCCTGTCCATGCCCGTTGGGCTGTCCGGCGTCGCCCTGATGGTCGGCGCGGCGTTCGGCGCCTACTGGTTCGCCCGGAAATCCGGCATCCGGTTCGCGTGGACCGGCGCAATCAGCGCCGCGGCCGTCGGCCTGGTGACCTCCATCCTGTATCTGGTGCTGGGTGCGGTCTTCCCGCTCAGCCTCAGTGTGGCCAGCGGAGGATACGGCGCTTCCGCCTCGTTGGTGGGTGCGACCTTCCGAACCTTCCTGATGACGTTCCTCATCGCGGGACTCGGCGCACTGGCCGGCTACGCGCTGGCCCAGTTCGCCCCTGATTCCAGCAACGTGTTCATCGCCGCCTGGCGTTGGATGCACCGCACGCGTGGCTTCGTGCGCACCATTGCGGAGTCCGTCATGGTGTACGCTGTGGTGTTCACCGTCATCGGCGTCATTGCACTGATTGCCATGGCCATCTCCGGCAAGGATCCGTCCACGTTGGCGCTGGTCTTCTTCCTGTTCCCGTTCCTGCCGATCGCCACCTTCGTCATCGGCGCTCTCGGATCGTTGGATGTAACGATCACCGGCCAGCAGTCTACCGGCATTTCGGTATTCGCCTCCGGCATGGGGAATGCGCGCTGGGTGTTCGTGGCACTCGTAGTCGTGTTCATCGTCGCCACACTGTACATCGCGTTGCGTGCCGCCGCCCGCAACATGTATGACCGCGCCTACGCCGATTGGAAGCATTCCTGGAAGTCGCCGGTCGCGGCATTGGTCGCTTGGCTGGTGATTGATTTCGCCGTCGCATCCATGAACGTCACAGCTTCGGTTTCGACCCAAGGCTCGTTCTCGGCGGCGTTCGGCCCGGCCATGTGGTTCTTCCTGGTGGCGGCCATCTGGGCCTTCCTGGTTGAGGTGGTTGCACTGACCTTCGGTCCGACTCTGGTCACTTCCATGCCGGGCCTGTGGAAGGTGTTCGTAGGTGGCACCGTGCAGCAGACGCCTCAGAACGTGGCGGATTATGTGGCGGCCTGCTCGCCGAAGAAGGCCAACGCCGCGCAGCAGCCGGCGCAGCAGCCAGCGCAGCAGCCGTCCGGATTCGATACCGCCTCGGAACAGGCTTCTGTCGATTCCGTCGGAGCCACGCCGGCAGCCACAACGCAGACATGGCAGCCCCCGACTGCTGTTCCGATGTCCGCCCCGACGGGGCCGGATACCCCCAATGCCGCCAACGCGACGCAACCGATTCCGGTAACACCTGCGCAGCAGACAACGCCGACACAGCAGATTCCGACAGCTGCCGCCATGCCGGCGCCCACCGATCAGGTGCCGCCCACCACGTCCGCCACTGCGCAGATGCCGCCCGTCATACCGCCGGCCGCTCCGGCTGCGCCGAAGGGCAAGCCGCTGACTGCCAAGCAGAAGACCGGCATCATCATCGGCGCGGTTGTGGTAGGCGTGATCGCCGTGCTTGGCATCGCCTATGCGGTGCTGAATGCCACGGTGTTCAGCCCCCAGTCGGTCGCCGACCGCTACGTGGCGGCACTGTCCAGCGGTGACTATGAGGAGGCGAACAACATCGCCGACCCGCAGCTCGACCAGGACCAGCGTCTGCTGTTGACGAACAAGGCCGCGCAGACCGAGAACGCAACCATCACCAACGCCCGAGTCACCGGTATCACCGACAGCGCGGACGGCTCCAAGCTCGTGAACGTGACCTACACCATCGGCGGCGAACCGGTGAACGACACCTTCACCATGGCACCGTCCGGCTCGCAGTTCCTGATCTTCCGCGACTGGACCGTCACCACGCCGCTGCTCAAGGAGATCACGGTCTCCACCGATGCCGCCACACCGGGATTGACCATCAACGGCGTTGAAGTCGGTGAGGAGAACGCCGTCAGCGGCTCCTTCGGCTCGGATCTGGTGTTCAAGGTCTATCCGGGCACCTACCGCATCGCGGTCACGGAAACCGACTTCATCACCGAATCCGGCGACGGACCGGCCACCGTAAGCACGAACGGCTCTACCTATGCCTACACGAGCGTCGAGGCAACCGACGCACTCGTTCAGGCGGTTCAGGATGGGCTCGACGCACAACTGCAGACCTGCGCTGCCTCCACCGAATTCGAACCGGAAGGCTGCCCGTTCAGCATGTACACGTTCTCGGAGGATCACTACCGTAACGTGACGTGGAGCATCACCGAATCGCCCGAGGTTGACTACATCGACCTTGGCTCCGGCGAGTTCATGACCAGCGGCGGCGAAGCCACCGCGACCTACGAGTATCGTCAGTACGACGACAGCTGGGAACCGGACGACTACACCGATTACATCTACGTCTACGGATCGTTCACGATCGACGGTGACCAGGTGAACGTCACCATGGACACGTACTGATTCGGATGACCGGCTGCAGGCACCCACCATGCAGCCGAGTCTGACTCACACAATCCATGACGTAACAGGCAACCCGCCATCCGCTCCTGGGTGGCGGGTTGCCTGTATATTGGATACGGTTGTAGCGCGGCGACGCCAGAACATATATGTCAGACTGGGTCGCGCAACCGCACAGGCCACATAGAGGCTACGGAGAAAGGCGGAACATGTCGGCGATTCTCGAAGGCACACCGGATAAGCGACTGGCGCTGGTGACGGGACGCGCCTACCCCGAACAAGCCGAGGAAACCGCCAAATACCTGGGCACCACCGTGCTCGAAACCACCGCCTACGACTTTGCGAACGGCGAGATGTACATCCGCTTCACCGAGCCGGTGCGCGGCGCCGACGTGTTCGTGATGCAGTCGCACACCGAACCGATCAACACGTGGGTGATGGAGCAGCTCATCATGATCGATGCGCTCAAGCGTGCCTCCGCCCGTTCCATCACCGCCGTCTGCCCGTTCATGGGCTACTCGCGGCAGGACAAGAAGCATCAGGGTCGTGAGCCGATCACCGCCCGCCTGATCTTCGATCTGTTCCGCACCGCCGGAGCTGACCGCATCATGACCGTGGACCTGCACGCCGCGCAGGAGCAGGGCTTCTTCAACGGCCCTGTGGACCACCTGACCGCCATGCCGGTGCTGCTCGACTACGTGCGAGGCCATCTGCCGCTGGAGAACACCACCATCGTTTCCCCCGACGCGGGCCGTATCAAGGTCTCCGAACAGTGGGCCGCCAAGCTCGGCGGACTGCCGCTGGCCTTCATCCACAAGACCCGTGACACCACGCGCCCGAATTGCGCGGAGGCGCACGGCATCATCGGCGATGTGGCAGGCCGCGACTGCGTGGTGGTGGACGACATGATCGACACCGCCGGCACCATCTGCGAGGCCGTGCGCACCCTGAACAACGCCGGAGCAGCCTCCGTGACCCTGGTGGCCACGCACGGCTTGCTCTCCGGTCCGGCCGTGGAACGCCTGAGCCAGTGCGGCGCGCGCGAGATCGTACTCATGGACACCGTGCCGGTGCCCGAGAGCAAGCGCCTGCCGAACATGACCGTGCTGTCCGTGGCGCCGCTGTTGGCCGCCGGCATCCGCTCCGTGTTCGAATCCGGTTCGGTCAGCACGCTGCTCAACGGCCTGCCCGAGGATATGCGCCCGCGCAACATCTACGCGTAAGCGGTTTGGCGCATATCCATGCGCCAAACATCCGTGCACGAAACACCCCAATTCCCGACTCGCTGACGCAGGCTTTGGCGTTTGTGCTCTCATGCACGGTGTTCCGGGCTTCATACCGCAGGGTTTCGAGCAAGTATCGCGTAACGGCCACAGGGCAGTACGACGGCGCGGTTCCGGCGCACATCCCGGCTCCGCATACCCAATCTACAGCACGTTGATGGAAGCCAGGACCGTGCCCACAATCAGCAGAATCGACAGACCGTGTTCCAGCCACGCGGGGAATCGCACGTGTACGCCGTCCAGCGGCGCGATGGGAGTCAGTACCGAACCGAGCACGATCAACGCCGATGACGCGAGTATCCGGCATAGCGGCACGGCGGTCCAGATGGCCATTGCAGCCAGCAGCAACGTCGCTATGGTCAAGGCGACAACACCGGCGTTCTCTTTGCGGCAGGCCAGTGACTCGTCGTCAACGTCGAGCGGCGCCGGAGGCGTGAACCCGATCTGCGGCACGAGAAGGATCAGAGACAGCATCGATGCGGGCCAGCAGGACCGATGACGATCCGGCCACATCGCCGCCGATCTCACGCCATGTTCGCCGGTGGAGGCACAGCCATCCCCGCGAACGCCAGCGACCGCCCCATATCCGGTTCCAGTCCCGGACACCCAGGCCGATGCGATTGCGGGCAGCAACAGCATCACCACGCACCCCGCCAAAGCGCACCACCATTCCCATCCGTCATATGCGCCGCTGAGCGACATCAGCACGGCGAGCGAGATCATAGTGGTCAACCATGGCACGTCCAATGTGCCCCGTACGGTTTGACGCCACGTATTCGGATGCATCGCCTCATCCGGCAGGAACGTGCCTGCAGCGGCATCCCCAGGCCTCCGGAAGCGGCTGAATATACCGAGCATGCCAACAAGAACACCGGCCGCCACACGTCCGACGACACCGTGGACGCCATTCCTGACATGATTAGCGACCCCGTTGCCGCCCTTGACGTCAACCGTGCCGGCGGCCGCGCCGACCGTACCGGCAGCATTAATGCCGCGGGAGCGCCGTCGGCGTTGAAACAGCGGGATGCCCCGTTCGGTCACGGCTTCCAACAGCTTGTCCAATACCAGATCGTGGATGATGCGTGCCACGCCGATGACAGCGACTCCAATGGAGACGATTTGCGTGCCACGGCGCAACGTGCTGTTCAAGGTCCAGTCCCGGGGGATGTCTTTGGATACGTCCAATCCGGATTGATACACCGTGTTATCGAAGATCACGTTGCGTTCTGCGCCCTTGAGATCGGCATCCAGCTGCCCGGCCCGCCCAAACGACCCCTGGGCGCGGATGAACGCCGCCGCGCCGCCGATTTGGCTTTCCGCGACGCCGAGATTGAACCAGCCGGTCGCATACTTGGGATTGGCGGCGACCGCATGCCGGAACGAATTGCGGGCTTCCTCGACGCGCCCGACCTGCATCTGCAGCACGCCCATGTTGTTCCATGATGAGAACAGCGAATCGTTGATGTCCAAGGCCCGTTGGTAATTGGCGATGACAGTTTCCCGCGACGGCGTCCGGTCGTCATCCCTGTCATCGCCCGACGCGCTTGCGGACCCATCATCCGTCATGGCCGAATCGCCATCCGCGGCACCATGGGCGGCGGCGTCACCGGGCGACTCGCCCATGGCCATCACCTGCCGTTGCGAGTCCGCCAGCTGCTCCGTGTACAACGGCGAATACGGGTCGGCGTCAACCGCCGATTGCGCCCATAGCTCCGCGCGCGGGTAATCCTCCATTGCAAAGTATGCCAGCGAGACAAGCTGTTCCATCGCGCCGCGCTGGATATCGACCATATAGTCGCTCGCCTCTTCGCGGGCCTGAATCGACCGCAGCGCATACATTTGCGCATTCGCATAGTCGCCGTTCTCATAGGCATGCTGTGCGAACTCCTGATAGATGAACGTCGAGGCGATGCTTATGTCCGGCTCGCCGTCAAAACTGCCATCGCATATCGTGCGCAGGTCCCCGAATTGCAGGTCCTCCGCCGCGCGATCAAGATCGCCCGCCATTCTCCAGGCCGTGGCCGCGCGCAGTCCCGCCCACACCGGTCCGGTAAAATCGTCCGCCGAACCGTTCACCGGACAGTATTCCGCGTAATGGGCGACGGCCTCCTCCGATTCCTCGGCCGACTCTCGATAGTCACCGTCGAGGAACAGCAGTTCGCCGATCCGCTCATGGATGATGGACACGTCGCTGTCGCTCATCTCCTGCAGCACCGCCATGGCCTTGTCCCGCTGACCGAACAATCGCCATATATTCTGCAGATAGTCGCGCAATTGCGCTTCCTTGACTTCATCGCCGCCCGCCGCGGACCGGATGTCTCCTCCGGAGGAAATCACCTCGCACAGTGCGCCGTCAGAGACACCGCCATCGCACGCCATTCCACCGGCGTCATAATCTTCGGCCATCCACGCGTAGGCGGCGAGTCGATTGCGATTGGCATCGTCGTATCGGGGTGTGGAATACGTCAATCCGTTCACATCCCGGCTTTCGGGCACGTAGGAGAACAGTTCCACGCTGGCGCCGGCGCCGCAAGGAAACGGAAATCGCACGGATTGCCCGCCGGCGGGTTGGGTGATCACGGCTCCGGTGCCGCGTATGATGGCGGGACGAGATGCAACCGGCTTATCGCTGTTATCCAATGCGCGAGTTTGAGCGGTGACGGCTTCGGCATATTTGCCGGTGTGAGCGAGCGCCCAAGCCAGAGCCGACTGTCCGCCGCTGGCCGCGAGCGCAGCGGCATCGCCGTCCAACACGTCGACGCTCCGCTGATAGTCGCCGTATGCGTTGAGAGCCCTGGCATAAGCCACCGTGACTTCCGGCGCATTGGTCAGTTCGACGGCGGTGGCGTATTCCTGGACCGCGCGTTTGAGGAACCGTTCGGACGTGAACGTCCCGAACCGCGATGCACTGGCATACTGCGATGCGAACAGATACCAGTCGCCGGCAATCGCGCGCACTGCGGGCGACGCGGAGAAGGAACGGATGGCGTCGTCGGCGATCGTGTTGACGGTGTCGAAATCGCCGGCATTAATCAGCCTCGCGATGTCGTCCTCGGCTCTCGTTGCGCATCCGTATGCTCCGGTGAGGTTGAATTTCAACCGTTCCACCGTCGCTGTAGGGTCGGCGGGGCATGCAGCGACCGCTTTGTCGAAATGCTCCCGAACGTCGTCGTCGTTATCACGAACGAACATCTCGAAGAAATGCATGGCGTTGAGCCAGGTGTCGCAGGAATTGTAATGTTCCGGCAGCTCGTAGGCCAAGGCGGCGGCGATGATGAGCAGGTCGCCGTTGCGCTCGTCGCCGTTGCGCTCGTCGCCGCTGGCTCGGATGTCGCCGTAATTTTCCAACAGCGACATCAGATTCAACGCTTTCTGCTCGCCTTCGGAACCGATCTCATCCAACCGTTGCGCCACGATTTCGCGCACATGATCCAACGTGGAGTTGTCCACGGTGGTAAACGGCATGATGTCCAGTGACGATATCGGGGAGTTGGCCGCCTCCATCAGCGCGTCCCATTGGTCGGCGAACACCGTCCGGCCTACCGTATCGGCGTTGCTGGGATCTTCCCACAACGTCGCCGATCGCTCATCCAACAACGGCAATGATCGAATGTCCAAGGAGTCGGAGGGTGCGATCGGCTCATCTTCTGGAATGGGGATGTTGGAGACTGCTCCATCACCCAATGCCGGTATGCTGGCTTGCGCGTATGCCTGCGCAGCCGCAGGAAAACCAGAGCAATGACAATGACGACGCTGAATATGACGGTGAGCACGATGCGGGTAATGGTCCATGGAATCGCCACACGCGACTTGAGGCGATGAGGGTTCTGATGACTGTCCATAATGCCTCGCTACGTTCGATCCCCTGCATGATACGGTCATACGGCCTATACGGCCGGTATACGGACAGATCCTCCGCTGAACCTTAATCTCAGTGCGTAATTGCAGCTTGTCACCCAGGCGGGACATACCCCGGACGCCGACGAGAGACCGTGAGATGCCGACGGAACGCCAACAAAAACACTGACGAAACGCCAACGACACGCCGACCGCATGCGGATTGCGTTCGCGCTCGATTCCCGTGTACGCTCTCGTTTCGGCAAATAGCCATTGCGTAACATCAATTGCGTAACACAGGAGTTATTTCCATGAGTGAAGAGCAGAAGACCTCCGCCGAGTCGACACAATCGAATGGCGCGAAGTCCAAGACCCCGCTGATCGTCGGCGCCATCGTGGTCGTCGTGGTCGTCATCGCCGCGATTGCGGCATTCCTGATGATGAACCGGGGCGGAGGCAACACCGAAGAGGCCCTGTCAGTGTGCGAACGCAACGCCGCCGCGATCGAAGTGCATCAGAACTCGCTGGCCGCCGTGCAGGAGCAGGCCGACGCGCTCGATCTGGACGGTGCCAACGAGGCCGCGCTCACGGATCTGGAGGCCGCGCAGGAGGCCGTCGACGCCTTGGGCGAGATGCCGGTCTGCCCGGCCGACGGCTCGGCCAAGGACATCGAGGCCGCGACAGAGGAGATCAAGGCGTATGCGAACGATCTGCGCGCCGCCACCAACGATCTCGACGTCGCCGTCAAGGCCCTGGCTCCCGCCGAGGAGTAAATCCGCCTCGTCGTGCCCGGTTCAACCCGGAATCGGGCACGGTCTTACGCCAGGGTGCCGTGGGCAAGGCGGCCCTGCACCCACACGGCGCGGATGTTCGCCGGCGTCGAGAGGTTCATGATCTTCTGGAACGTGATCGCCGGATCCTCATCGTTCTCGAAAATCGGCAGATCGTTGCCCGGCGCGTGCACGTCGATCAGCTGCACATCCCACGCGTAGCCGGCTTCCAGGCGTCCGGCACGTACACCCAACGCCTCCGCACCGCCGACAGTGGCCAGGTAGAACGCCCGGTCGAGGGTGACCAGAGCATCCGCCACTCCCCCGCGTTCCGCCGCCTCACGCGAGGCGTCCACTCCGGATTCCAGATTGCGGGAGACGATCGCCGCCAAACGGACCATCGCGTGCACGCTCGGATCGTAGCCGCCGGAGATGTCGGTGCCCAGGCCGACCGTCACGCCCTGACGGCGATACCGACGCACCGGCGCCACCGCGTTGGCGAAATACGCATTGGACAGCGGGCAGTGCGCCACGGCCGCGCCGCGCCGGGCGAACAGGTCCGCATCGGATTCGGACAGGTACACGCAGTGGTGCATGACCGTGCGATCCGTCAGCAGGCCGAACATGTCGAGCGCTTCGGTGTCCGACCGTCCGTAGCGTTCGAATACGGTATGGTGCTCCCAATCGCTTTCCGAACAATGCGATTGGGTGAAACAGTGGTAGCGGGCCGCCAACTCGCCCAGCCCCTCCAGAGCCGCGTCGGTGCAGCTGGGGATGAACCGCGGGGTGATGACCGGTTGGACGATCGGCGGTGCCGCGTCAAGACCGCTGTCAGGTACGAACTCACGCACCTCGTTGATGAACCGTTCGGTTTCCGCCAACGCTGTGGCGGTGTCCTCGCGGTAATAGTCGGGGTTGGATTCCGGATCGTCCATCACGACCTTGCCGATGAAGCCGCGCTGGCCGAGTTCGGCGCAGACATGCGCCAGGTTGACGGCGGCGGCGCGGTCGATGGTGTCATAGTACAGGACGCTGGTGGTGCCGCGGGCGAGCGTAGCCTGGACGAGATGGCGATGGGCGCGGTCGGCGTACGCAAGGTCGGCGAAGCGGGCCTCCGTGGGGAACGTGTAGCGGCCGAGCCAGCGTTCGAGCGGTTCGTCGAGCGCGGCACCGGCCTGCGCCCACTGCGGGGCGTGCAGGTGCAGGTCAGAGAAGCCGGGGAGCAGAACCTGGCCGTCGGCGAGGCTGGTGAGCCGGTTGAGCCGGGCCAGTTCGGCGCGGATGGCGTGGTACTGCGGGTCGTCCGGGACGAGAACGGCCGCGATGACGCCGTCGGCGCCGACGAGATACAGCGACTGGGGACAATAGGCGACGTGGGTTTCGCTCTCGCTGCTGTAGGCCGGGCCCTCGACGGCGAAGGCGATGGCGCTGAGATCGACGGCGATGATTGGCATGGTGTTCATGGTTCGATGTTCCTCGTCGTTACTGCTGGTACCTGTTGATCGATGCTTGGTGATTTCAATCTACCGGAAGTTGTGCCGTAGATATGCATTTACTCGTCGACAACAAAGTTCTCAAGTTCTTCTTCATTGGCATAGGTTAGTTCGAAGGCCGCTGCGTAGGTTTCCGTTGCGCTCGCATTGTAGCGGCGCCGCCATGTATTGCCATAGCAGTCGGTGAATTCGATCTCGGTGACCTGATGCTCATCCGTTGTGCTGTAGATGGACATCCAATCCGAGTCGGATGGCAACGGTTGCGGGTGGGTCCAAGGGTATGTGGCGGCGGGGCGAATCAGCCAGTCGCCGGGACGAACCATGCGCCATGGGTGGGACGCACCCGGGACCGCGTAGCTTTTCTCCCTCCCATCGCCGCCCGCACCGGTACGGCACCGCGGCGTCTGGGAGAAATCACTCTCGACCCACCGAACCCAAAGTCGCACATCGAAAATCGAAGCCTCGGTGGGCACGCTGAGCTCGATGCCATACCGAAACTGCGGCTTGCCCGAATCCCCGGGGCACCGTTGCACGACGGCGAACGCCTCCACATGGGAGATCTCGCGTTGCCTGTCACGGAACACCTCACGGTTACGGGATTCCCGCAATTCCAAGTCATGCCGTTCACGGCGCTCCAGCTCGCGCGCATCCTGTTTTCTCTCCTGCTCCTCGGCCCATCGCTGCTGCCTGAGGGAGTCACGGCACTGAATACCTGCAAAAATCAACGCCGCCAACGCGGTCAAAGCCATGACGACGTTGCCAATAGCGCTCACCGCATCACACCATGTCCAATCCACGGTTCTCTCACCTCTGATCACTTGGGGTGCTGGTTACCCTTCTATGTCGATGCTACCGTGAAACATCCCACTGGCGTGGTACCCGCCCATTCCGGCGTTATTCCGTAACCTTCAGGATGTTTACCCATCTACGACGCGCAACGCGAGCACCCCTCGCCAGCATTCTCACGACAAATCGTTGATGACCGCCCAAACGCCCTATGCGGCACGCCGCGAGTTCCGCGCAATGCCGCCGATTCCCTCTTTAGGTACATATCCCCTCAATGTACAACGTTGAAAACGATGCTACAGTGGACACGCGGCAGCGATGCCGCAACACAAGGGTGCACGCACGCCAAAAGCGTCGACGCATCGCAACGACACGGAGGCGCCGCGCCCCCGCACTTGCCCACGCACACTACGCATATCAGAGACAAGGAAGGTCATATGCGAAATTTACAACGTTATAAAACACCGACGTTGATACCTCCATCTTCCAGCTCACGCAGAGCCGTCGAAGCCAAACCGGCGGCCGCACTGACCGCCGCCGCACTGCTGCTCGGCATTGTCGGGATGGGAACGACCACAGCTTCCGCGCAGGAAACCACACCGCAACCGATCGTCAGCTACGATTTCTCTACCGCTGCCAACGGCACCACCGCAGTCGCCAACGATGTCGAGAACTCGTTGTTCGGCGACGCCGTTGTCACCGACGCGGATGGCGAAACCGCGGGACGTTACGAAGAAGGCGCCCTGCAAATGGATGGCAGCTACTACGTGAAGCTGCCCGATGACATCCTCAAGGGCCACGCCTCCGCCACCATCTCCACCGTGGTGCGCAACGACGAGTTCAACAGCTCCGGCAGCCAATGGACCTATCTGTGGTCACTTGGCGGTACAGGCCAGACCGCCAAAGGATCCTGGGCCGCGTCCACCCACACTTCGCTCTACACCTCCATCACCTCCAAGGAAAACGGTGCCGGAGAGACTTTCTTCTCAGCCTCCGAGAACCTGTCCATGGACGAGTTCCAGACCTTCACCGCCACCATCGACGGCACGACCAACACCGTGACCCTGTACATCAACGGTCGTGAGGTCGGCAGCAGTCCGGTCACCACCAATCCCGCACAGTTCGGCGACCATACGCACAACGTCATCGGCGAATCCCGCTATCCCGGCGTTGGCGACGCCTATTACCATGGCGCCATCAAGATGTTCACTGTTTATGACGGCGCGATGACCCAACAGCAGATTGCACAGACCCTACCCACTGACGGCGTCGCAGATCTGCTTGACAGCCAGGCCTCAGCCATCGACGTTCCGGCCTACGCCAAGGACGACTTCACCCTGCCTAACAGCACGCGTAACGCCACCGTCGCATGGGAATCATCCGATGAAACGGTGATCCGCGTCGACAATGCGACCGGAGAGGCGAGCGTCGCCCCGCAACCTCAGGACACCGCCGTCACCCTGACCGCCACACTTACCCCGTTGGACGGGATGTCCGCGCCCGCCGAACCGGTGAGTCGCGAGTTCACGGTCACGGTGCCTCGCGACGTGACCGAGGACGAACTGCGCGAGATCGTGGCCGCCAACGTGGTCGTCGACAACCCCGACGACGTACGCGGCAGCCTGCTGCTGCCCGCCACGGTCCGTGTCGAATCCTATGACGTGGACGGCACCGTCTCCTGGGTTTCGTCCGATCCGGACACGCTGGCCATCGAACCGTTGGCAGAAGGCTCCACCTCCTACACCACCATGGTCACCCGCCCGTCCTGCGGCAACGCTCGGACGGTCACGTTGACCGCCACAATCAGCTCCGACACGTTCGCCGAACCAATCGTCAAAACCATCGATGTCATGGTCCAGCCATCCGCCGCCGGCGATGACCCGACGCACACCCGTGTGACATCCCACGACCCGGGCATCATCAAGGCCAACGGCAAATACTACATCTTCGGCTCGCACCGTGCATTCGCCAAGAGCACCGACCTGCAGCACTGGGAGTATTTCACCAACAACCTCGTGACCGATTACCAGTCCGTGCTCGGCGACATCTGGGAAGCGTGGCCGAAGCAGGACACCAATCCCGATCTTGCCGGCAACATGTGGGCGCCCGAAGTGGTCTGGAACCCGACGATGAACAAGTGGTGCATGTACCTGAGTGTCAACGGCGGCGGCGCACAGTACCAGAAGACCGTCATGGTGCTGCTGACCGCCGACGACATCGAGGGCGATTGGACCTACGTGGGTCCGGTCATCTACTCCGGGTTCAATGCCGACAACGCCAACCAGACCGACGTCTACCGCGTGCTGGGCGAAGGCGCGGACCTGAGTCGGTACGACAGCCTGCAGGATACCGGCATCAACGCCATCGACGCCAGCGTGAAATACGACGGCGACGACATGTGGATGGCACTCGGCTCCTGGTTCGGCGGCATCTGGATGATCAAGCTCGACCCGACCACCGGCCTGCGCGACTACACCACCACCTACGAAACCGTGCCGAACGTCTCCGACGCGTACTACGGCCACAAACTGGCCGGCGGATACGGCAACTCCGGTGAAGGCGTGGCGCTCACCAAGCAAGGCGACTACTGGTACATGTTCCTCTCCTACGGCGGTCTGACCCAGACAGGCGGCTACCAGATGCGCGAGTTCCGCTCCGAGAACATCACCGGACCATACGTGGACCAGAACGGCAACTCGGCGGTATACACCCAGGGTGTGCCCGACGACAAGGCCTTCAACCGAGGATTGCGCATCCTGAGCTCGTACAGCCAGACCGGCTCGGAGAACGTCAAGACCGCACAGGGCGGCAACGCCATCTTGACCGACGATGACGGCAGCGTCTACAACGTGTTCCACACGCGTTTCGTGCGCACCGAAGGCAACCTTGAGGAGCATCAGGTACGGGTGCAGCCCATGGTGGTATCGCCCGACGGATGGCTGGTCATGGCACCGTATGAGAAATCCGGCACCGTGCGTCAACAGGACGCATACACCACCGAGCAGGTGGCAGGCGACTATGAGATTGTGGTGCACAACCCGATTGCGTTCTACGCCGGCGGCGGCGATTCCAGCAACGCAATCTACCATGCACAAACCGTGACGCTGAACGCCGACGGCACAATCGGTGGTGCCGCCACCGGATCGTGGAGCGTGGATGGCACCACGGTATCCATGACCATCGACACCGCCGAGGAAGGCAGCCTGCTCCATGGCTCGTACACGGCCACCTTGGGTACGCAGACCACCGAAACCGGCGACTACGCGATGTTCTTCACCGGCGTGGGCGGCGACGTGTTCCCCGACGCCGGTCCGGATGCGCAGTATCAGACCGGACGCGCCGCGTTCTGGGGCACGAAGGCCATTGACCCGCCGACCGCGGAGGTCGTGCCGTGCCCGACGGATCCCACCGATCCGGATGATTCCGGTCAATCGTCCGATTCAGACAGCCCCATCGACCAATCCGGCCAGAACAACCCCAACAATCAGGCCGGAGATGCGAACGTGACCAAGCCGTTGGCGCAGTCCGGCTCGGCGACGCTGCCGGCACTGTTCGCTGCCATGGTCGCGATCACGTTCGGCGGAGCGTGCGCATTCGCGCGCAGGAAGCGCCGCTGACGGGGACGACTGATTAGGGAAATCCGACGGGAAGAACGGCTAACAGCCGTTTGCCCCGCCGGATTTCCTTAGTCGTCAGGCAATACACCCGATAGTCATCCATGCCATTACGACAGTGCCTTGGTCACCTGAACCGCGCACGGATGCGAAACGGGCGGATCGGCCCTGCCGCCTCACACATTGCGATGAGACCGGACCGATCCGCTCATGTTACCGGGGTGTCACGCCGTCACCGACGCACCCGTCTGCGGCCCAGCCAAACCCCTGCACCAGCGCCAGCCAGCACAATCGCGGTGGCCACGACAGCGATGATGTCGGAACCGCTCCGCGCAAACGCATCCCCGGTCTCCGCGGCGGATGCCGTCGCACCGGTGTCGTCACCGTCGGCCCCGGTGAAGTCGTCGGATCCGGGGGCATCGCTGCCGGCCCCGGCATCGCCCTGCCCATCGTCGGCCGGCACCAAGGCGTCCAACGTGTCGGCGAGCCGTTCGGCGGCGACCATGACGAGACCGTCCTGTTCGCTGCTGAATGTGGTGTTCTCCTGCAGGGACAGCGCCTCCTCATATACCGAGACCAATGCGGCGAGCGAATCGTCGGTATACGAACCGGACTCCCCATCCAGCACCGTCCGGGCCGCCGCAATCGGTTCGCTCAGAGGAGTCTTGTCCAAGGCCGACATGGCGCCGTACAGCGAAACGTATCCGGGAATATACCGGGCGGCAAGTGTGTCGTACATGCGCGAATACAAACGGGCTTGGAAATTCGTCAAGCCGAAGCCGGTATCGGAAAGGTTCATCGTGCGGAATTCCAAGTTATCCGGATCATAGGCACCCTGGGCAAACGTCATGTCGACAGACGTCGCCTCGGATGCGCCCCTTCCTGTGCCGCTCGTATCCAGCGCGCTGCCAGTCGCGTAGTCGAACGAGGTGCCGTTTCGACCCGACCACGGCGTTATGATCAGACTGGACGTGCGGAACGGATCTGCACCTACGCCGTAATAGTTGTATCCGGCCACTTCCTTACCGGACGAAACGGTCTCACCGGATTCGTCCACCGAGTATATCGGGTTTCCGTCGGCATCCAGCGGATACCCGTCGGGACCCCAGACGTTGGTTGACACCACAGCCAATCCATCACGATCGGTATAGCTGCCCATGCGGTTCTCCCGGTACCAAGCATTGCCGGTCGTCGCAGTCGGATGCAGCAGCAGAGACGCCCCCTCTGCCGCATAATAACGTCCGATTTCAGGGTAGAAATGTCCGTCGCGGCAGATGTCGACTCCCGCTTTCAACGGACTACCCTCCGCATCGGTCCATTCCGGCATCTCAATCATCACGGGCGTGCTGCCCGCCACCGACCATGCGGTTTCCTCGCTACCGGCGCGATGCATCTTCTGAAACGACTCGGTATGGCCATCAGGGAAGCAGATCGCGGCAGAGTTGTACACCTTATCGACACCGTCCTCCACGATAGGACCTCCCTCCGGCATCTCCGGCATGCCGAAGATGATGTACATGCCGTATTGTTGCGCCGCGGCGGCAATCTGCTGCACAGATTCGCCACGGGTGGTGTCGCCGACGGGACCAGCAATCTTCTCGGCGAGGACCACCTGCATGTAGTCATCGCTGGCGGCGAGCGCCCTGTTCACCTCGGCATTCGCCGTATGCGCGTCGTTCGCACCGGCTGGGTCGGTGCTGTCGTATCCGGTCAGGATCGTCTCGGGGAATACCAGGATATCGATGTCCTGTGATGCGGCATAGTCGACGTACTGCAACATCATGTCGACGTTTGCCTGCTTGTCGCCCCATACGGCGCTGACATTGGCTACCGCTGCGGTGGGACCGTCATCGGAGCCGTAGTCGTATGACAGCGAATCACCCGATTCCTGCATGTCCGCAAGCTCGTCGTACCACTTCGCGTAGTAATCGGGGTGGAAATCGCTGTCGACCTGTGTAGTGCTGCCGACGCTCAGCCGCAAATCGGCATTGTTGGTCAGTGCGCCCGCCTCACCGGTCAGCAATGTGCCATCTTGGTTCTCGCCCGCGTAATACACGCCGCCATCGAATGCGCCTTGCATGATGACGCTGCCTCCCGGGAAATCATACGGCTGCGCCTCCCCGTCCGCGGCGTAGCCGTCCGCGCCCACCAAGTCGGCGCTGGCGATGGTCAGGCCGTCACGCGAGGCGATGGATTCGAGGCGATTTCGGTAATACCATTCCCACCCAATCGCATCGGCGACGCCATCGCCGTCGATATCGGTGTAGCTACGGGATGTGGCGGTCGGATTAACCAACAAGCTGACACCCTGCGCCGCATAGTACCGTTCGATTTCAGGCATCGCATACGTGTCGTAGCAAATGCTCAGACCGACCAATCCCCATTGCGTCTGCAGAATCACAGGGGTCGAACCTGGTGTGGCCCAACTGCCCTCTACCGGCGAAATCTTCTGGTACGCCGTCACCGTACCATCTGGGGAGGCCGCGAACGCGGAATTGTACGCATGCTCCGAATCGCCAGGAATCCTTTCGGGAGTGCCGAAGATGACCCACATATCGTACTTGTCCGCAGCCGACGCCAATTCCAAGGTGATGGGACTTTCAGTGGTTTCGGCCTGGGAAACAGCCATTCGATATGCAGGAGAATTCGGATCGCTGGATGATACATACCCGGTCAACGCCATCTCAGGGAAGACAATCATCCTCACTCCAGCCGCAGAAGCCTCGTCAATGTAGTCGAGCATGCTTTCCTTGTTGGCCTGCTTATTGCCCCAAACCGGGTGGAAATTCACCACGGAGAGCTGGCCGGCCGGAATGGTCCCATTAACAACAACCCCATCAGTATGAGCGACAGCGTCGCTAGTATAGGGATCAGCGTACGCGCTGCCCGCGGCGCCCAGCGTCATCGTCATCGACAGGGCCACGCCGCTGGCCACTGCGACGGTTTTCAGCAGCAGACGGCGACCACGCGCGCGCAATGACTGCCGGTCATGTCTCGAACCCTCCTGCGAACTCGCAATAATCATCGGTCGTTTCATCTTTGTTTGTTCCTCTCTTGCAGAGCGACCAAGGTGCCTCGGTCGCGTCGTATCCTCACCACGCCTACGCCGCAACGCATTCCTTAGTTCGGAGTCGGACAATTCGGTACCTTGGCACCAATTTTTTTCGGAAGCGATTCGGAAATATTTCGTTGTCGCGGGCGACACGCACCTTCCTGCCGATGCGGGCACCGATAATTTACGCCTTGGAAACGCAGCTGCAAACAGCGGGATATCTCCGTCGCATTCCCGTCACGACAATGCGACACCAGGGTGCGTAACGGAATCGCCGTTATGCCAGCCGCCAAACCGCCACCCAATCGCGGAATTCCTCACCCGGCGAAACGAAAACGCCCGGTTATCCTGAGGAGTGAACGATAACGACTATCCGGAAAGGATCCGGCGTAGACGTTCACCCGCACGATAGCCGGGTTTAACGGCACCAAAGCCGCGCTGTGGCGCTGCTACATCGTCACAACTGTTCCGAAACTGGCGAGGACCGCCACAGACCGGTCGTCCTCATCATCCCGAGCAGCAGCTATGAAATGGCCGACGACTTCGAAGCCGAACCGGTCGCACTGACGATGATCGAATACGGCTGTCAGGCGTTCACGATGAGATACTCAATGACGGCGAGCACCCCGTGTCCCGCGCAGACAGGAGTTGTCACTGCTGGCGACCCGGCTGGCTGCGCATCCGCTAACCGAACGGGCTGAACCGGCCCATGATCGCTACAGGATGCTCGCCGGACAATATCGCCTTGGAAGGGGTTCTTCGACAGGCTCAAGAATAAGTTCTCCCACAGCCGCGATTGTCGGAACATGTCGTATGAGGAATTCCGCGCACGGTTCGCCACCTGCCTGGTCCATTACAATGAGACACGCATCAAGAAGGATACAAGGTGGTGACGAGATGTTGGGTTCCCTAGGTGGAAGGAGTCGTCATCATAGCGGGGTATTCGAGAGAGCAACGCAGGCGCACGGTGGAGTTGTACGAGCAGTACGAGCACAGCACGGCGGACATGATTCGGAATCTGGCCAACCTGAGGCTGCCGACGTTCCAATGGGTCTCATGGTGAGATTTGAAACGGCTGCACCAGTCCCTGGGCTACAGGACACCGGAACAGGTCAAAACCGAGTACTACCAGAATTTAAGCGGCACAAGCTGCTTCGTTATAAATGCGGAACAAAAAATCAGGCCATTTCACATACGATTTTCTCCAGATTATATGTCCTGCCAAAGTTTTTTCTACACCTCGCACTCGATTCACTTGCGAATATACGATTTGAAATCACGCGGAGCATGTAGGTCAAGAAACATTTTCCGCCCTCGTATTTTTATCCCAGATCTAAACGGCTTTAGATTAGATGGCAGCATTACCATTGGCGGGCTCCAACGATCTATTCCCATATACAGATTTGGCCTATTTAAGAAAATTTTTCTTACATTAGTTGGCGATAAATGATCTGCAGAAATTCGCGCAACTGAATACCATTCAAATTCATGAGAAATCAACTCTTTAGTTGAAAAGAAAGTCTCTATATCCATAACACTATTGCTAAGGATTAGCGTTTGAGAAGCAGACAGGTTAGGATAATCAGCATCAAATACTTCGGGACACTGTGCAAAACATTGCGTGAACGACTGACGCTGCATCTCACTGTTTAGATCACTTACTTCCTCAGAGGTCAATACCCCAACTTTCAGCATCGGAACCCACGCTTTGTACTCCGGCATATAATGCGCAATACAGCCTCTTTTTCTTAATCTTATTTCAAATAACGACGAAGAACTTACCGGAACAACCCATGCAGGCTGAGACCTATAACGACATCGACATAGCCCAGTATCCGGAAGAAGTAGACGCGTTCCTGACTCAACAGTACGATAGCACCACTCTGCAGTCAGGATAACGGACAAGACGCGTTGTAAAGTCATCGCTCGCGAACCATTAACATCATCGCTAGTGTTTCTTGCTTTAGTAAAGCAATTATCTAATACAAAATTCCGTCGCAATTCATAATCTGGCCCACGGAGAAACAGCCCCGTCACATATGGAACTAAAACATGTACAAATGTTTCCATTTCCGGATACTTCCTATTTTCCAAATTATCTAGAGTCGCGGTAAGATAGTCTTCGTATTGCCAATTATCGATTGTCCCGGAGTATTGACGAAAATCATACATGCCCTTTTTCCAACATAACGCTTCAGCTTTTTGCGTGAATAATTCCTTTTGTCCTCTTCGCATTACGTAAACTGTCCGTTTTCTAAGGGCACCCGATGTCCTGTCAGAAAAACGCCCGATAATACAAGCCGGCAAATAGTGCTGCCGTGTCCCTCTTGTGTTAGCCACAATGCTCCTATATACATATGCACAAACGAATGTGATTTGTTTGCATGTTTATTGACATACCCGTGGCACAGCCATTTTTCTAAGGTTATTCTGCAAACGTGATGTCTAACGACAATTCTCTGCCGCTATATATACACAACAAGTTCACACTATAGACACACTACACGAAGTCTAAATCTACAGCATACACGCATCGCGAAAAGATACCAGCCGGGCAGGAACACATCGAAACGGACTGCAAGAATGAATCACCGCACTGGCCCAAACCAATAAATACAACACCATAGCAGTTCCCAGACACTGACAAACTTCAATTGCAAAATCAAAGCGCTGATATGAACTGATTTTTGTTCCGCATTTCCCCTAACTCGATGGGAGATGATGGAACCATGGCAAAAGGAACGAGATACACGCCGGAGTTCAAGGCGAAGGCCGTCAGGCTGTTGACCGAGTCGCGCGGCTCGTATTCGTCGGAGACCAAGGCGATCGAACAGGTCGCCAAGGATCTGGGGGTCGCGCCGGAGACGCTGCGCCGTTGGCGCAACAAGACGGACGCCACGGTCGCGGCGGAGACCAAGCAGTCGGCCGAAGACGCGATGGCGGAGTTGAAGAGTTTGCGGGCCGAGGTCGCGCGATTGAGGCGGGCGAACGAGATATTGACGACGGCGTCGGCTTTTTTCGCGGCACGGCTCGACCCGACACGGCGTTGATGGTCGCTTACATCGACGAATTCAAGGACCGTTTCAGGGT
>SAMEA3387449__coassemble_1496_pt1 | contig 16521 bp, 9 predicted proteins | sample SAMEA3387449__metabat2_low_PE_011 | metagenome-assembled genome bin SAMEA3387449 (sample SAMEA3387449) | Felis catus | biome: Faeces | place: United Kingdom | collected 2012
GGTCAGGATGAAGACCTGGTCGAAGACCTGGAACGAGCCGATGAGGCCGAAGATGACGACGTAGTTGAACGTCGGGCGCAGGGCCGGCAGGGTGATGTAGCGGAACTTCTGCCAGGCGCTGGCGCCGTCGAGGCTGGCGGCCTCGTACAGCTCGGCGGAGATGCCCTGCAGGCCGGCCAGGAAGATGACCATGAAGTAGCCGAAGTTCTTCCACACCGTGATGAACACGATGGTGGCCATGGCGGTCTCGCGCGTGCCAAGCAGGTTCAGGCTCTCGATGCCGAACAGCTGGTCCAGCCAGTAGGGCACCAGACCCAGCGACGGGGAGAGGATGAACTGCCAGGCGATGGCGGCCACGGTCAGGGAGATGACGAACGGCAGGAACATGCAGGTGCGGAAGAATCCGACGAACTTCAGGTCCTTGCGGTTGAGCAGCAGCGCGAACGCCAGGGCGACAATCACGACGATCGGCGCGTACAGGATCGCGTAGACGACGGTGTTCTTGACATCCGTCCAGAAGTCCGCGCTCTGGAACAGGTCAATGTAGTTCTGGAACCCGACGAACTTGCCGGAACGGTTGATGCGGTCGGTGGTCAGCGACGTGATGAACGTCTTGATCGCCGGATAGAAGACGAAGATGGCGAGCACGATGAGGGCCGGGGCGGTGAACGTCAGGCCGACGCGCAGGTTGCGGCGCGCGATGGCCTTCTTGTTCTGATGCGCCACTGCGGTGTGCTTGTTCGCCTTAGAAGATGCGGTGGTCATGCACTCCTCCAGTAAACGACTTTGTCTGGATGGAACGGGATAAGGCACGGCAACGGCCGCGGCTGGCGGAGCGCCGTCGGCGGCCGTTGCGTGTCAGGTGCGATCCGGATGGCCGGACCGCGATGTTGGGGTATCCGGGGGCGATTACTCGGCGTACTCGTCGAGGTAGCCCTGGATCTTGGTCTCGGCCTCGTCGAGCATCGTCTGGATGTCGTCGTCGGTACGAGTGGTGTTGGAGGTCAGGGTGTCGATCGTGGCGATGATGTCGCCGAAGCCACCCTTCAGGCCGGCCACGGCGATGAAGGACTGGTCGGTGTACTGGGCGATCTTCGCGATCAGCGGACGCTCGGAGAGCTCCTCCTCGGTGACGGTGGTGTTGTTCGGCGGGTAGGCGGAGCCGAGCGACCAGGTCACCTAGTTGTCATGGTTGTTGTAGAACTTGAAGAACTCGTAGATGCCGGGCAGCTTCTCGGAATCGCCGACCTGCGAGGTGACCCACCAGTACAGGCCGGTGGAGCCGGTGTTGGAGCCGGAGGTGCCGTCCGGGTAGACGTAGGTGCCATCGCCGGCCGGAACCGGGAACAGGTCGTGGGCGATGCCCTTGTCGGTGGCGGCCTGGTCCTCCCACGGACCGACGATCACCATCGCGGACTGGCCGGACTCGAAGGACTCGCGAGCGGCGGTCTCGTCCATGCCGGCGACGGTGTAGCCACCCTTGTAGAAGTCACGCATCTTCTCCAGGAATGCCTTGTTCTCCGGGGTGTTGATGGAGACCTCGCCGTCCACGGTGTACACGCCGCTGCCGTTGCCCTTGAGGTAGGGCCCCCAGCCCAGATCGGGCAGGGCGATGCCGTACTGCGTGCCGTCGGACTTGGTCAGCTTCTTGGCGACCTCAAGCAGCTGGTCCCAGGTGGTCGGGATGTCGGCTTCGGTCAGGCCGGCCTCGGCCCACATGTCGGTGTTGTACCACACGGCGGTCGGCGCGTAGCCCATCGGAACGGCGCACTTCTCCTCGGAGCCGTCGATGTCGAAGGTGATCTGGTCGACGACGTTCGGGATGTAGTTCTCGGTCTCGTTCTCCGGATCGTCATAGAAGTCGGTGACGCACTGGAAGGTGCCGTCCAGCGACCAGCCCTGGCCGTTGTCGGCGCCGGTGGTCACGAAGTCCGGGCCATCGCCCGAGGTGACCTTGGTGACCATGGTCTCGCCGATGGTCGACCACGGCTGCAGCTGGGCATCGATGAAGTACTCGTCCTGCGAGTTGTTGAAGTCGTCGACGATGCCTTCGAGGGTCTTGCCGTCGGCCTCGGAGAAGCCGTGCCACATCGTGATCTTGATCTTGCCGTCTTCGGTCTTCTCGACACCGCCGTTGGAGCCGCAACCGGCCAGGCCGAGCGAGGCGACCATCGTCAGCGCCACGCCGGCGACGAGGCTTTTCTTCATGTTCATGGATTTCTCCTTATCTCCTGGATTGATACCAGAACTGTATCGACGCTGCTCGAAGCTGCCAGGCCATATCACCATCCCACCGGCTTGCGATCCACCGAACGGACGGTTTTGCGCCTTACAACACCGTTGTCTGCTGCTGTAGCCTCAGCGCTTTTTACAACGTTATAATATGCATTGTACAGCGATTTCCATCGTTGTACAAGTTATGCGACACGCCGTGTAATACCAAGGCGGACGCGGGGTTGGCGTCGCTCACGGGGAACACCCCGGCGCCATCGCACTGCGGCAATCGACACCGACCGGACCTCCGGTCCGGTGCGGCGCATCTCGACGCCACCGTCACTGCAATGGACCGCACCGGACGACCACCGGCAACCGCCAACTCGGACGCCGCCCCGTCGGGAATCGCGGGGACACCAATCGACCCCGGACGAAACGGCACCTTGCGGAAAGAGAGTCAGCCCACGGCTCCGCGGGCATCTGCGATCGCCGCCGACGAAACCGACGGCGGCGACATCAGTCGCGGGAGACGGGCGTGCCGGCCAGCGGACCACCGTCCGCGGGCAGCACCTCGGTCGAGGTCGGCGTCCACACGTCGTCGGGGGCGGGCACACCGAAGTCGGGACCGTCATCGGTCCACCGCACCACGCCGACGCGGGCGTGACGGTTCGGATCGAACAGCGGGTCGCCCTTGATCTCGGTGTAGTTGCGGCAGTGATAGACCATCAGGTCCTCGGCGCCGTCCTCGCTCTTGGTGAACGAGTTGTGGCCGGGGCCGTACTGGCCGTTCTCGGCGCAGGTCTTGAACACCGGCACCGGGCTCTTGGACCAGCTGTTCGGATCGAGCAGATCGGCGCCGCGGTCGGCGGTCAACAGGCCCACGGCATAGGGAACGCCGGTGCCGGAGGCCGAGTAGGTGATGTAGATCTTGTCGTCGTGGAACAGGAACGCCGGACCCTCGTTGACCAGGAAATCGATGCATTCCCAGTCGTACTCGGGCTTGGTCAGCATGACCGGCTCGCCACCGAGCGTCCACGGGTTCTCCATCCGGGCGATGTACAGGTTGGAGTTGCCCGGGATATCGGGATCCTTCTGCGCCCAGACCAGGTACTGCACGCCGTCGATGACCTCGGTGGTGGCGTCGAGCGAGAACGTGTCGAACTGGGTGACGACCTGGCCCTTCTCCACCCAGTTGTCGGTGGTCGGATCGGCGTCGGTGTTCTCGATCACGTACATGCGGTGCGTCGGCATGCCGTTGGGTTCGAACTCGCGCTCGGCGGCGGCATAGTAGATGTACCATGCGCCATTCACGCGGTGGAGCTCCGGTGCCCAGATGTACTTGCTCTGGGGGCCGGACTCATGCTTGCGCCACACGATGGTCTCGGGGGCCTTCTGCAGGTCGTTGATCGCGGAGGCGTGGCGGATCGCGATGACGTTGTACTCCGGGTCCGACGCGGTGAAGTAGTATTCGCCGTCGACCTTGAGCACCCATGGGTCCGCACGCTGAAGCACGATCGGATTGTTGTAAACAGCCATTGTTTCAACCTCATCAATCCATCGGTTTCGTTGTTTACAACGTTGAATATAGTCGATTTACATCGTTGGAACAAATCGGTCAGAGTGTCGCGGAACGATTGCCGGGGCTTTTGTTACAGATACGCCGCCGTCATGCGACGGCACGCCCCCCAGTCATCCACTTCGCGTCCGTGTCGTCGTGCGGCTATGACAACACGCATTCCAACCACTTACCTCGCGTCCGTGTTGTCGCGTAGCTGTGACAACACGCTCATTGACCATCTGCTCTGCGTCCGTGTCGTCGTGCAATCGCGACAACACGCCCATTGGTTGCCCGCTTTCACGGTTGGGCACGCCCCACAGGCGCAGCCACCGACCGTCCGCCTACAGCCGTAGGCCGCCATCAGGGATCGGGCGTGTGGAGTTGCGTACCACCAGCGTGGAGGAGACCTTGCGGAACACCGAGGTGCCTTCGGGGGCGCCGAACGGCGAGACGCCGTCGATCCGGTCGCGCAGCACCCTCACGGACAGCCGCGCCACAGCCTCCAGACCGGGGGCGATGGTGGTCAGCGACGGGGTCAGGTATTGCGAATCGTCGGAATTGTCGAAACCGATCACCGAGATGTCGTCGGGAACCCGGAACCCGTGCAGCTGGATCGAGTGCATGACGCCGGAGGCGAGCATGTCGTTCAACGCCACCACGCCATCCGGCACCACGCCGGAGTCCAGCAACGTGTTCATGGCGTGCAGGCCGTCATCACGGTGCCACATCTTCGAGGGCACTACCAGCCGTTCGTCGTAGGGGACGCCCATCTCCTCCAGCGCCTCGCGGTAGCCCTGCAGGCGCAGCGCCGCCGAGCCGACCTGCTCCCCCGGATGCGTGCCGACCACGGCCAGCCGTCGGCACCCGGTCTGCAACAGGTACTTGGTGGCGCGCTTGGCGCCCTCAACGTTCTCGGTGGCCACATGATCCACCGTGTCGGTGAAGATCCGTTCGCCGATCAGTACCAGCGGATAGTCCACATCCAGCTCGGCCACGTCATCCTGCCCCAGCTCCAGCGGGCTGAAGATCAGTCCGTCGAGCATGGCCTGCTGCGCGCCGTGCAGCGCCTCAAGCTCGCCCTCGCGCGAGTACAGCGTGGGTTCCACGATCACGCGCATGCCCAGTTTCTTGGCCTCCCCGATGACCAGCGACGACAGCTGCGCGAAGTACGGCATCACCAGGTCCGGCACGGCCAGGCCGATGATGCCCGTATGCCCGGTGCGCAGGTTGCGCGCCGTCATATTCAGCGTGTATCCGAGCTTCTCGATCGAGGCCATCACCTTGTCCCGCGTGCGCGCGGACACGGACTGGTAGTTGTTCACCACATTCGACACGGTTTTGACGGACACCCCGGCGTCCTCGGCCACGTCACGCATCGTCACGGCATGATCGCTCTCCCTGCGCGCCATCGGTTCCCTCCGTTCCGTACGCTCATTCATCTACAACGATAGTACAATCGGCCCGGCGCCGCCGTTGCGCGGACGCCGGGCCGATGGCTGCGATTCCGATCCCGTGGGTCACGCCACGGCGATCTCCATCACGACCTCGGCATACGCCGGGTCGAGTTCCTCGTAGGTCTCCACGTCCAGCAGCGGCATGCCCTCCGCGGACCAGTGCACGCGCCGTACCTGGGCATCGCGCCCGCCATAGCGGCCGTTGACGTACTCGGCGTTGTGGAAGACGTAGATCATGTTGCCGTCCTCGTCGCGCGACCACATGCCATGACCGGTGCCGAGCTGCCACTGGCCGTTGTACAGCCCCGACTTCTGCAGCGGGTAGTCAAGCTTGGTCCAGGAGGCCGGATCGGTCAGGTCCGCGTTCTGGCCGGCGGGCGCGGTCACCAGACCGGTGGTGTAGTCGATGCCGACCGACGATCCCGAGTAGATCAGGAAGATGCGGCCGTTGCGGACCACCGCGTTCGGCCCTTCGGCGATGAGGTTGTCCCAGGCGAATTCGGGGACCACGATCTGCCGGGGCCGGCTGGTCAGCCGCGCCGGGTTCGACGGGTCGAAGCGGGCAATCCACACGCTGCCGACCTGCTGCCAGGCGTAGTACCAGTTGCCGGAGTCGCCGATGACGGTCATGTCCAGGGAGATGAGCTGGACGGGGTTGAGGATGTCGCCCTCCGGCCCGAGGATCGGTTCGGGAACCGTCCAGTTGGCGGGCTCGCGCGGATCGAGGTCCAGGCCGGCCTCGTCCTTCTTCAGCTGCATGATGTGGCAGCGTCCGGTCCACATGTCGGGCTTGCCGGCGCGGTCGTTCGGGGTGCCGTCCGCGTGCGTAGGCTCGCCGTCGAAGCAGGGCATGAACAGGATGGACAGCCGTCCGTCGATGACGTGCAGCTCGGGCGCCCAGAAGCATCCGGTCATCGCGCGGCCCTCGGAGTTCAGGTCGCCGCGGACGAGCAGGTCGATCTCGCGCTCGCGTCCGCCGGCGGCGTCGGAGAGGCCCTCGATGGTGTCGGCCACGCGCAGCGGCATGTGGGTGCGGCCCTCGCGCGGGTCGATGCAGTTGCCGTCGGCGTCCTCGGTGGCGATGAACAGGAACATCGGCTTGCCGTTGAAGTTCCAGGCGAACACCGACGGGTCGGCGCGCTCGACGGCGAACGGCACCGGGTAGGTGGTCTGGCGGATGCGGCCGCGGATTGTACGGCTCTCGCCCGGCTTCAGGCGGCCTTCCGCGGCGTCGTCGGCCAAGCGGGCGAGCGCGTCCGTGTCCCAGTCGACGGCGCGGGTGGCCTTGGAGCCGTCCGAGTAGGTCAGGTCGGCGCGGGTGTCGGCGAACCAGCGTACGGCCTCGCGCGCCTCGGGGCCGCGTAGCGACGCCATCAGGCTGCAGGTGGGCGCCGAGGACCCGGTGTTGTAGACGCGGCCGAAGCGTTCGATCAGCCGGGCGGCCTCCACGTCGCTGATGGTGATGACGTTGCCCGGCACCACGTCGTCGATGCCGTAGCACGCGGTGTCGTGCCGCACCGTCGCCGCATCGCGGTCCGCGCCGGCCACGGGCACGGTGCGGGCCACGGCGGATTCGATGTCGTCGACGACCGCATACAGCGCGTGCCCCTCGTCGTCACGCCAGCGGATGACGTACCGCCCGGACTGCGCGTCGTATTCCACGCCCGGCCGGTTCACGCCGGCGACGGTGTCCAGACGGACCAGGCCGAGCTGGTCGTAGGAGGTCAGGTCGCGGCTGACCGCGAGCAGGAACGCGGATGCCTCGGACCCGTCGGGGTCGCCGCCGCGGGCGGTGCGGGTGGCGGCGACGGCGAAGCGGCCGTCCTTGAGGCGGAACAGGTAGGGGTCCTTCAGGCTTTTGAGGACGATGTCGACGTCCGGCATGACCGCGTCGACGTCAACGGCGGCGCTGGCGGGGCGGGGGGCGTCGAACCGGTCGGCCTTGAAGCGGCGAGCGGCGGTGCAGGCGCGGCGAGCGGCGGACGGCACGGAGACGGCGGGCACGCCGGCGGCGAACAGGATGCCGTAGTTCTCGTTCAGCGGGGTCCAGGCGCTATCGATGTGGGAGCGCAGGGCAAGGTGCATGCTCAGGGCGATGTCGGCGTTGTTCGCCTCCTCGCGTTTGGTGGGTTTGCGCGTGTAGCACAGCAGGGAATAGGAGCGGGACATGGTGGGGACCTTTCGGTTGCGGCATGTTTTACATCGTTGTACAGTATAGTGTATTACATCGTTGTACATCCGACACGCAGCGATGCGGAACAAGGCGCACGGCAGCGCCCCGGAAGGGAGAACACATCCATGACAGCATTCACCACGCTTCGCCGGCTGACGGCGGCGCTGGCCGCCGCGGCGCTGGCCGTCGCGGCATTCGCCGGCTGCACCGGCGCCCCGTCGTCCTCCGAACAGTCAGGCGGCGGCGCCCAGACCTCGCAGATCGAACGCGTCTCCTCACACGACCCATCCATCGTCAAGGACGGCGACACCTACTACGTCTTCGGATCCCACCGCGCCTGGGCCAAGAGCACCGATCTGGTCAACTGGCAGACCTTCGAGAACAACCTGAGCACCGACTACGAGACGATCCTCGGCGGCATCTGGGAGGAGTGGTCCAAGCAGTCCACGAACCCGGACGTCGAAGGCAACATGTGGGCGCCGGACGTGTTCTGGAACGAGACGATGGGCAAATGGTGCATGTACCTGTCCGTCAACGGCGATAACTACCGCTCCGTGATCGTGCTGCTGACCGCCGATGACATCGAGGGCGACTGGACCTACGTGGGCCCGGTGGTCTACTCCGGATTCACCAAGGTCAACGTAGGCCGCACCGACGTGGAACAGGTGCTGGGCGAGGACGCGGACCTGACCCGGTACCAGTCACAGAGCGACACCGGCATCAACGCCATCGACCCGACCGTCAAAACCGACGAGGACGGCACGATGTGGATGGTGTACGGCTCCTGGTTCGGCGGCGTCTGGATGTTCAAGCTTGACCCGACCACCGGCCTGCGCGACTACACCGCCACCTACGAGACCGTCGAGAACCAGTCCGACGCCTACTACGGCATCAAGGTGGCCGGCGGCTTCGGCAACTCCGGCGAAGGCGCGTATCTGGCCCACGCCAACGGCCACTGGTACCTGTTCCTGTCCTACGGCCACCTCCAGCAGACCGGCGGCTACCAGGTCCGCGTCTTCCGCTCCGACTCGATCACCGGCCCCTACGTGGACCAGGCCGGCAACACGGCCATCGCCACCCGCGCCGAAGGCAACAACTGGCAGGGAGACACCGGCATCCGCCTGATGAGCTCGATCCAGTGGAGCGGCAACGACAACGGCGACATCGAGGTCTCCCAGGGCCATAACTCGGTGCTGGTGGACGACGACGGCACCGCGTACATCGTGTACCACACCCGCTTCTCCGACCGCGGCGAGGTCCATGAGGTGCGCGTGCGCGAGCTCATGCCCACCGCCGACGGCTGGCTGGTCGCCGCGCCGTACGAATACACCGGCACCAAGGCCGACACCGCCGGCTACGACGCCGCCGACCTGGCCGGCGACTACGAGCTGGTGACCCACGAGAAGAGCACCTACTTCAAGGGCCCGAAGAAGGTCACCGACAAGGACAGCACCGACTACCGCGGCGTCAACAAGCCGGTGAACATCACGCTCAACGAGGACGGCACCGTCTCCGGCGACCAGACCGGCACCTGGGAGGCGTCCGAGGGATCCAACCAGATGACGATCACGCTCGGCGACGTGACCTACACCGGTGACTTCGCCAAGCTGCCGCGCGACCTGGACGGCAAGGAGGTCATGACCTTCAGCGCCCTGGGCAACAACCTGTGCATCTGGGGCTCGCAGCAGTAAGGAGCGTCCATGACCATCCCCCAATACCCCCTGGCCCCCGGCCGCGTGGCCATCCACGATCCGGCGATTGTGGAGGACCGCGGCACGTACTACATCTTCGGCACCCACCGCCGTTGCGCCCGCAGCACCGACCTGGTGCACTGGGAGCGGTTCGAGAACAACCTGAGCCGCGACCCGGAGTCCGCGCTCGGCGGCATCTGGGATGCGTGGCCCAAGCAGCCGGAGAACCCGGACCTCAACGGCAACACCTGGGCGCCGGACGTGATCTGGAACCCCGTGATGGGCAAATGGTGCATGTACCTGTCCGTCAACGGCCACGACTTCCGGTCGGTGATCGTGCTGCTGACCGCGGACCGGCTCGATGGCGACTGGACCTACGTGGGCCCGGTGGTCTACTCGGGGTTCGACGCGTCGAACGTGGACCGCACCGACGTGCCGCGCGTGCTCGGCGAACAGGCGGCGCACGATCTGCCCGACCGGTACCTCTCGCTCAAGGACACGCGCATCAACGCCATCGACGCCGCGCCGATCCTGTGCGAGCACGGCGAGATGTGGATGAGCGTCGGCTCCTGGTTCGGCGGCATCTGGATGTTCAAGCTCGACCCGTCCACCGGCCTGCGCGACTACACCGCCACGTACCCGTATGTCAAGGACGCCTGCGACCCGTACTACGGCGTGAAGGTGGCCGGCGGCTACTGGAACTCCGGCGAAGGCTCGTACTTCGTGCGCAAAAACGGCTGGTGGTACCTGTTCCTCTCGTACGGCTGGCTGGGCACGACCGGCGGCTACCAGATCCGCATCTTCCGTTCGAAGCACCTGACTGGTCCGTACGTGGATCAGAACGGGAATCCGGCAATCTCCGCCGGCGAAATCCCCGACAATCTGACAAAGGACACCGGCGTGCGCCTGACGTCCTCGGTGCTGTGGAGCGGCGGCCCGGTCACGCTCGACACCGTGGAAGTCTCGCAGGGACACAACTCCGTGCTGCACCGCCGTAGCGACGGCCGGCTATTCATGTCGTACCACACGCGGTTCATCGGCCGCGAGGGCGAGGACTACGAGACGCATATCCGCGAACTGCTGCCGACCGAGGACGGCTGGCTGGTCGCCGCGCCATACGAATACCAGGGGCAGGTGGCCGTACCGCCGGCACAGTCGACGGTATTGGCGGGCGACTACGAGCTGGTCCGCCACGATCCGCACACGTTCTACAACGGCGAGCGCAGCGCAAACGGCGAATTCGTCGGCGTCAATCGTCCGGAGACGATCACGCTGCAGCCGGATGGCCGGGTGACCAGCGGCGGCGTGGTCTCGTTCTTCGATACTCCGGACGCGAACCTGCCGCGGTCGACGGACGGTCCGGCCGTGTGCGGCACCTGGCGGATGCTGGGCGCCTGCGGGGCGACGGGCGTGCGCTGCTGCAACGCGGACATGGCGATCACGCTCGACGGCGTGACCTATACGGGTGTGTTCGCGGAGCTGCCGCGCGAGACGGACGGCCGCACGACGCTGACCTTCTCCGCGATCGGCGGCAACCGGACCATCTGGGCCTCACGGCCGTAGACCGTGTTTCCGGACATTCGCGCGACTCCACCCCCGCGGGTAGGTCACCGCAAATGTCCGGAAACACGCCCGGCCTGTGCGGACTCTGATGCAACGTGACTCTGATCTAACGCAAGAAACGGCGTTATTCCAAGGTTCTGGATGATGTGTCAGGGTCACGATATGTCAGAGTCCGCACAGGCCGGGCGTGTCGGAATGGCTCTCAGCCCTTGGCCGCTTCTCCTTCCGGGAAGATGATCTTGTAGATCGGGAAGTAGATCACCATCTGCACGCTGCCGTTGACCACGGTGATCAGGATGTTGTACACGGCCGGCGGCACCAAGGCCTTCAGCCACGGCACATACAGCCCCATCAGGAAACTGCACACCACGGTGATCAGCACGAATGCGATCACGTACCACAGGATCTGATACCAGACGTTGCCATGCGATTTGAACGTGATGTTGCGCTGCATCGGAAAGTTGACGCACTGGGCGATGAACAGCGTGATCGCGAACGCCGCGAAGTATCCCATGCCGCCGGTCTCGTCGCCGGTGACCGGATAATCGAACACGTAGGTGTCGACCGGGCCCAACTGGATATGGCCGATCTGCGCGGGGATCGAGCACCAGTCGGTGAACCGGTAGAACAGGCCCGGCAGGAACGTGAGCAGCACGTACTGCAGCACGGTCACGAACAGCGAGAACGCATAGAACATCACGAACTGTGCGATGAGCTTGTGCTGGGCCGCGAACCGCGCCCACCACGCGCCGATGGCGGAGGAGGCCCGCCCGGAAGCGGGTGCCGCGGTTATCCGATGGTCCGGATCGCCGTCGGCGACAGGGGCACGGTCGTCGGCCGACCGGGAGGGTTTGCCATGATCGTTCATATCGTTCCTTCCTTATCAATGGCTCAACGGCCCGGCGGGTATGCCGGACGCCATCGAGCCGTCGGCGGTCAGCGGACGGGAATGACCAGTGTGGTCGAATGGCTGCCGTCGGTCGCAGTCAGCGTGATGGATGCGGGAATGGTACCGTCCTCCGCACGCGGAGCCTCCACCACGGCAAGCGCTTCACCGTAGTAGGTGCCGGTTTCGTTGGCGACGAACGAGTCCGGATTGAACGGGGCCGCGCACCCCAATCCGGCCAGCCGCCCGCCGTCCACCGTGACCGTGATGCGGCCTCGTTCCAACGGTTTGGTGATGCCGTTGGCATCCGTGTACCGCAACCGCACGAAGCACAGCCGACCGGGATGGACCGCGATATCGTCGCAGTCTACGGCAGCCGCCTCCGCCCCGAATCCGCCGAACGCGGCCGTGGTCAGCATGCCGTTGACCGATTCGATCTCGGCGGTCAGGACGGTCTGCTCGTCGGCGGAAACCAGCCGACGCCGTCCGATCTCGCGCCCCGATTCGGCATAGGACACGGCCTCCAGCACGCCGGGCTCGTAGGCGCACGAGAACCGGGCGATGCAATCGTGACACATGGCCTTGCGGCCGATCTCGCGCCCGTTGAGCACCAGCGCCACCGTCGCGGCGCGCGCATACACCTCGACGTTCGCCTTGCGTCCCTCGCATCCGTTCCAGCTCCACGAGTCGATGGCGTTGGACATCTTCCACGCGGACGGCGAATGCCTGTCGCCGGTGTGGTTGACCGGGCACACGGCCAGGTACGGGCCGTTGTCCGCCTCAAGCGCCACCCGGGTGTACAGGGCCTCGCCCAACGGGCGGCCGGTCAGGTCCAGTCGCCCCGAGCCGGCGGTCAGCCAGCCGAATCCGCTGAACCGCGGCGCGTAGTCCTCGTACTCCCACGAACCGACGCCGGCCTCGCCCAGATAGTCGATGCCGGCCCACACGAAGTCGCCGACAAGGCGTGGCTCGCGCTTGGCCAGCTCACGGAAGAGGTACGCGTCGGAGCAGAACGTCTCCGATCCGAGGATGAGCCGGTGCGGGTACGCCTTGAGGTCATGCCTGTACCGTTTGATGCCGTAGTTGTAGCCGGCCATGTCCATCGCGGCGAAGGCGTCGCGCGTCTTCCAGTCGCAGAACGGTAGCGTGGCACCGGTTTTCATGAAGTCGGCGCCGAGCATGCCCGCCATGTTGTTGAAGAACTCGCTGCCGACGGCCTTGTGCTTCTTCTGCGATTCCCCGGCGGCGCGCCGCTTCTCGGCTTCGGCGGCCTCCTTGGCGGCCTTGTCGTCCGAGTAGACGCCCATGCCGATCGAGCTGAGGAAGTTGAAGAAGATGTTGACGCCGCAGGTCACGGGGCGGGTCGGGTCCAACCCGTGCAGGTGGTCGGTCATCGCCTGCGTCAGCGCGATGCCCTTGGGCTGGGCCGTCTCGCTGACCTCGTTGCCGGTGGAGTACAGGACCACGCTCGGATGGCTGCGGTCCTTGCGCACCATGTCGTTCAGGTCGCGCCGCCACCAGTCGTTGAAATAGTCCACGTAATCGTGCTGGGTCTTGTGGATGTACCAGTGGTCGATGTATTCGTCCATCACCAGCACGCCGAGCCGGTCGCACACGTCGAGCAGCGCGCGGGAGCACGGGTTGTGCGCCGAACGGACCGCGTTGTATCCGCAGGCCTTGAGCAGTCGCACCTTGCGTTCGACGGCGTCCGCGTACGCGCAGGCGCCGAGCACGCCGTTGTCGTGGTGGATGCACGCGCCCTGGATGATGACGCGACGACCGTTGAGCAGCAGGCCGTCGTCGCCCCAGGCCAGCATGCGCACGCCGAATGTCGTCTCCGATTCGTCGCGGGAACCGTCGTCGCCGGCGAACCGCACGACGCAGCGGTACAGGTTCGGATGTTCGCAGTCCCACAGCGCCGCATCCGGCACCTCGATGCGCGCGACGGCGACCGCGCTCGCGCCGGCGTCGAGGGCGGCCGCGAGCGCCCCCTGCGGCACGACGTCGGCTTCGCCGCCCTGCCCGGTCGGCTGGATATCGCGGGTCACGGCCTGCGCGCTGGCGACGACGGCGCCCGAGGCGTCAATGATGTCGATGGCGACCGTGCCCGATGCGGTGGTCTCGATACTCGCTTCGATCACGGCGTCGGCTTTGACGGCATCGGCCGGACCGTCCGCGGACAACGGGGTCGCCGACACCGTCCGCACCACGATGCCGTCGGGGAGGATATGCCCGGCGTCGCCCGCCCACAACGTGACCGGCCGGTAGATGCCGGCGCCGGAATACCAACGGGAGTTGGGCTGGTCGGCGTTGCGGGCGACGACGCGGATTTCGTGCGGTTCGCCGGCGGCCAGCGCGTCGGTCACATCGACGCGGAAATTCGTGTAGCCGTAGGGGCGGAAGGCGAGCTGCGCCCCGTCCACCCACACCTCGGCGTTGTGGTAGACGCCTTCGAACTCAAGCAGCAGTCGCCTGCCGGCCAGCTCGGGGCCGGGCGCATAGGTCTTGACGTATTCGTAGTCGCGGCCGTCGAACCAGCCGGTGTTGACGCCGCCCGGGGCGTCCTCATGGCGCGGTTCGCCGATCATGGCGTCATGCGGCAGGCGTACGGCCGTGAACGATTCGTCCGCATCCAGATGGCGGTAGGACCATCCGTCGTTGAAATCAATGGCTTGCATGGGAGGTTCCTTCGGGTTGTCTGGGCTTTGGCAGGGGTGTTCCGCCACGTGATCCGTTCCGACCGGGCGACACGCAGGATGATGGCGCACCTCATACCGAGGCCTGCCACCATCTCGCGTGTCCCGCCGATGGCGGCCAACCTCCAGGGGTGGTCTGCCGCCATCCGGCATGTCGGCTCCGGTCGGTGCGGGAATGGCGGCGTCAGGCCGCGGCCGGCTCGACGACGATCGTCGCGCGCGCCACGCGACTGGCGGCGAACGCCTCGACGATCAGCGCGATATCCGCCAGCAGGTAGCAGACCACGCCCGCGATCGAGATGTGCAGCGCGTCCGCCGACGGTGATCGGCGGCCACCGTCGGCCCGGCAAAGAAAAACCGCATGCCCTCCTGGGTTCAACCGGCGCGAGGTCCGGTACGACAAGAAGTCATGCGGTTTTCGAAAGTCAGCGGTTACCGTAGCACGAAGAGGTCGCGCTTCGTAAGTCGCGCGCGTCGCAGGACGGAACGATTCTCCGCCCGTTCCCCGGCACGGCTCCGTCGCATGCGGCTTTACCCCTATACCACCGAACGCAAACGCACGGCGGCGGCCATGCCGCCGTCACCGTATGTGGGCGAGGCCATGAAGGCGCGCGAATCCGGCTGGCTCTCCAGCAACGCGGGGTGTTCGCGGACCGTGCGCTCCCACAGGTTGAGCCGGGCGATCGACGTGGCCTCGATGCCCAGGAGCGCATCCGTGAGATGAGCGGCGTATGCGGCATGATGTCTGTTGATGAGGTACCGCATCGTTTCCAGGCGTTTGTCCATGCTGGTGATGTTCGGACTTGCCGGCGCGGTGCGGTATTCGATCAATGGCTCGGGGGCGATGGCGATGTGAGGCTCCTGCGCGGTCGCGGTTGTGTCCGCCGCCGTTGCCGCGGCTGCGAGCAACGACAGGCAGAAGTCCCAGTCCTCGAATCCGCAGCGCATCGACTCGTCGTAGCCGCCGCATGTTTCCCAGACGGTTCGCCGGAACGTGAACGTCGCCGGGCAGGCGTTGCGCGGCAGGAAGTCGGCGATCGTGCCGCCGGTCGGTTTGACGACCGCATCCAGCACGCCGAAGGTCCGCAGCCAGCCGGATGCGGCGACGGCGGACGCGTCGCCGTCCAACAGACCGACCGTCGTCTCCAGGAACGTCGGCAGCAGCCTGTCGTCGCCGTCCAGCACGGTCACGCAGTCGGTCCGCGCCGCTCGGATGCCGACGTTGCGCGCGGCGGACGGTCCGGCGTTCCCCTGCCGGATGACGGTGATGTCTTCCGCTTGTTCCAGTTCGTCCAGCACTTGTACGGATGCCGGATCCGTCGACCCGTCGTCCACCACGATGATCGCGTCCGGACGCAGCTTCTGCCGCCGGACTGAATCGACGGCCTCGCGAATCATCTCGTTCTGGTTGTAACTGGTGATGACCACACTGACGTTGCCCATGCCCACCATTATCCCCCGCATTTGTTCCCGACCATGCCCGTCGTTGCTCCGGTTTGCAGACAGGGCCATAAACAAAGAGTCCCGCAGCCACTGGAACTGCAGGACCCTTCAGAAGCCTCGGTACGCCGTCGTTGACGGCGGCCCGTATGCTCAGCGCATCGACCGGTTGATGGCGGAGATGATGGCCTTCAGCGAGCTGGTGATAATCGAGGAATCGATGCCGACGCCCCAAATCACCGTGGTGTCCGCCTCGTCGCCGATCTCGCACTCCACGTAGGAGGCGGCCATGGCGTCGGTGCTGGCGGTCATCGTATGCTCCACGTAATCCATCACCGACACATTGATGTCGATGGCGGCGATCGCGTTGATGAACGCGGCGATCGGGCCGTTGCCCACGCCCATCAGCTCGCGCTCGACCGGCTCATCCACGCCCACGTTCACGCCGCGGTCGAGCAGCCTGGCCTGGAGCACGGTGTCGGAGCCATCCTCACCGGAGGAGACCTGCACCTTGAGCAGCTTCAGGCGGCCCCACTGTTCAAGCGTCTCGTCATGGCTGTCGCCAACGATCGCGCCGGCGGCCGTGGCACCCGTCTCCTCGACCGGCAGGTACTCGTCCTTGAACAGACGCCAGATGTCCGCGTCCTTGACCTCCTTCTTGGTCTCGTCCGCGTACTTCTGCACGATCTTGTCGAACTCCACCTGCAGGCGCTTGGGCAGGTCGAGGTTGTGGTTCGTCTTGAGCAGGTAGGCCATGCCGCCCTTGCCGGACTGGGAGTTCACGCGGATGATCGCCTCGTAACTGCCGCCGACGTCCTTCGGGTCGATCGGCAGGTACGGCACGAG
>SAMEA3387449__coassemble_1554_pt1 | contig 14934 bp, 12 predicted proteins | sample SAMEA3387449__metabat2_low_PE_011 | metagenome-assembled genome bin SAMEA3387449 (sample SAMEA3387449) | Felis catus | biome: Faeces | place: United Kingdom | collected 2012
TGGTAGGTCTGCGACCAGTCGATCGACAGGCCCAGCTTGCGCCATAGCGCCTCGAACAGCTTCTCGTCCTGCGCGGTGAGCTTCTCGCACAGCTCGATGAAGTTCTGGCGGCTGATCGGCACCTGGTCCTTGGCGTCGATCTTCTTGCCGTCGGTGCCCTCGAACGGCGGCTTGAAGTCCGGATCGTACTTCAGCGAGGTGTCCACGCGCACGCCGTAGTAGTTCTGCACACGGCGCTCGGTGGGCAGGCCGTTGTCGTCCCAACCCATCGGATAGAACACGTCGTAGCCGCGCATGCGCTTGAACCGGGCGATCACGTCGGTGTGCGTGTAGGAGAACACATGCCCCACATGCAGCGAACCGGAGACGGTGGGCGGCGGGGTGTCGATCGAATAGACGGCCTTGCGGTCGCGGGTGCCCTGGAACTTGTACGTGCCGTTGCCGTCCCAGACGCCGCGCCACTTGTCCTCAAGTCCGTCGACGCCCACCCGGTCGGGCAGCGGCGTCAGATGCGCATTGATGATGGTGTTGTGGCTCTCTGTCATACACGACAGTCTAGAAATCCGTTACGACAGCGCGATATCGGACAATGGCAGCCACCGGTCCACCATATTCGTGGCGTAGCCGCTCAACCGGGGCTGGGCCGCCACGAACGTCCGGCAGGAGTACAACCAATCGCTGGCCGCATCCTGGCTGACCGTACGGGCGAAGGCGCGCAGGCCGTCCTGGTACTCCTCATCGTTGGGGGCCGCCATGGCCGCCTTGTACTGGTCCTGCGCCTGCGAATCGGTGTACTGCGAGAGCGATTGCGGGTCGGCGTACTGCGCCGCGGAATCGTCCCCGTCCTCGGTCCGCAGCGTCAGGTCGAACTGGCGCGAGTCGATGCGCACCTGGTAGTCGTTCTCGGCCAGCGCCTCCACGTTGACCGACACACCCCCCTGCTCGATCTGCGAGGCGATGGTGGCGGCCAGCGTCGCGTACTCCTGCTGGACGACGAACCGGAGCCCCCCGCCGTAGTACGAAGTGCCGAAATACGAGGCCAGGGAGGCGCCCTTGTCCGTGTCGTGCGGGAACAGGCCGGTCAGGTCCTCGTACCCCGGGTCGAGCGGGCCGATCGGGCCGCCCAGCTCCTGCGAGGCGTCGGCCTGCGACTGGGTGATGACGGCGGTGTCGACCAGATACCGTATGGCCTGCCGCATCTGCGAATCGGACAAGATGGAATCGGCGTCGTTGTTGAACACCAGCGTGGTCTTGTTCAGGCTCTCCCCGGTGGCGACCATCAGCGTGGGGTCCTCGCTCAGCGATTGGGCCGTGGCCGCGCTCAGCGGCAGCGCCATGTCGATCTCGCCGTTCCGCAGCGCCTCCACCATGGAGGATTCGTCGGCGAAATACCGGAGGGTGATCTGCGAGGAGGCCGGGGCCTGCCCCCAGTAGGAGTCGTTGCCGCGCAGCGCGATGGACACGCTCTGGCGGAACTCGGAGACGGTGAACGGCCCGGAGCCCAAGGCCTGGCGCGCGTAATCGATGGAGGCCTCCTCATCGTAGACGATGCCGGCGCGTCCGGCCAGGGTCCGGAGCAGCGTCGGGTCGGGGGAGGACAGCGTGATGGTGACGGTGTCCTTGTCCGGATTGGCGACCTCGGCGAGATGGTCGAGCGCCTCGGAGCCGACGTACTGCTGCTGCACGGCCTGCTGGAGGGACCAGACCACGTCGGAGGAGTCGAGCGCATGGCCGTTGGAGAACCGCAGCCCGGATTGCAGCGTGAAGGTGTAGCTGAGACCGTCCTCGGAGACGTCCCATTGCTTGGCCAGACCGGCGGTCAGGGAGTTGTCCTGGCCGCGGGAGACGAGCGTCTCGTACACGTTGCCGAGCAGCGCCTGCTCGATGGCGGGGTTGTCGTCGGTGCGGATGTCGATCGAGGACGGTGCGTCCGGAACGCCGATGGTGACGGCCGTGTCGGACTGGATCGAGCTGACGTGGTCGATGACGTGATTGTCCTTCAGGAGCGTCCAGCCCGCCCACAGCAGCATGCACAGCGCGGCGGCGACCGCCACGAACACGGCCCAACGTTTCCATGCATCGTTCCTCTGAGTACGCATGGTACCGAGTGTAGCCGCTGCGTCTGAATAACGGCTGTCAATGAGCGGAAGGACAGGTGTCGTTCAGGGGGCACGCCCCGCAGTCGGGCTTGCGCGCGTGGCAGGTGGCGCGCCCGTGCAGGATCAGCCGGTGCGACAGGTCCGTCCACTCCTCGGGCGGGAAGCAGGCGGTGATCTCCCGTTCGATGCGCACCGGGTCGGGGGTGGGGTCGTTCCAGTCGTCGCGCCAGCGCAGCCGGCCCGTTACGCGGATCACATGCGTATCCACGGGGAAGCCGGGCACGTCGAACGCGTTGCCGAGCACCACGTTGGCGGTTTTGCGGCCCACGCCGGGCAGTGTGACCAGCTCCTCCATGGTGCTAGGCACCCGGCCGGCGAACCGGGATTCGAGCTGGGCGGACAGGGCGATGATGTTGCGCGTCTTGGTATGGTAGAAGCCGATGGGGCGGATGATGTCCTCCACACGCTGCGGGTCGGCCGCCGCCAGCGCCGCGGGCGTGGGATAGGCGGCGAACAGCGCGGGGGTGACCGTGTTCACGCGCTTGTCGGTGGTCTGGGCGCTCAGCACGGTGGCCACCAGCAGCTGGAACGGGGAGTCGAAATCGAGCGCGCACGCCGGCTCGGGAATGACACGGCAGAGGATCGCGTATTCGTCATGCATGCGCCGCAACCGGGCGCGTTTGGATTCGCGCGGAATGCTCACTCATCCCCCAGGGCGTCCTCGGGCGGGTCGAACCGGTAACCCACGTTGCGCACGGTGCCGATCATATGCTCGTATTCGCCGCCGAGCTTGGCGCGCAGCCGCCGGATATGCACGTCCACGGTGCGGGTGCCGCCGTAGTAGTCGTACCCCCATACCTCCTGCAGGAGCTGGGCGCGCGTGAAGACATGACCGGGGTGCTGCATGAGGTATTTGAGCAGCTCGAACTCCTTGTAGGCCAGATCGAGCGGGTGGCCGTGCAGGCTGGCCGTATAGCCGTTGACGTCCATCACCAGATCGCCGCAGCGCAGCAGACCGTCCTGCTCGTCGCTCAGGGCCGGCGCGTCGAGCTTCTGCACGGTGTCGGCGCGCACCGGCTGGCGCTCGCCGGCCAGCCGCAGCCGCCCCTCGACCTCGGCGGGCGAGGCGGACGCCAGCACCATGTCCGTGGTCCCCCATTCGGCGGTGACCACGGGGAATCCGCCGTCGGTCAGGATCAGGATGATCGGTATGGTCAGCCCCGAGGCGTGCATCATCAGGCACACGGTTTTGGCGGTAGCCAGGTCGTCGCGGGCGTCGACGAACAGGATGGTGTCCTCGGGCAGACGCACGATGCTCGCCAGATCCAGCGGGAGCACGCGCACGCGGTGCGGCAGCAGCGCCAGCGAGGGCAGCACGGTGGCGGGGTCTTCCGCCGCAGTCATCAACGTCAGATCCGTCACCTGCTCCTCCTTGCGATCGTCTCCCCGACACGGACTGTTGGAACGCAACGTCCCTTTTGGTTGGATTGTACGTTTGGGATATGTCAATTGCGGGAATGCGGCGCAGTATGTGGACACTGTAGACTACATTGGAATGGCAAGGAACGGTTCGATTATCCGACAGAAAAGAGGGCGACCATGATTCAGACGCAGTCGTCGGCACAGACGGCGGAACAGCCCGATGCGATCCCGTTCCCCAAGGTGGTGGCGGTTCAGGTCTGCGCATACGTGGTGCTGGTGGCGGTGTCGGCGTGCTCGCCGATGCGGGATCTGCAGGGTGCCGTGCACGTTGCCTATACGACGGTTCCCGTGGTGGCGGCCATGGCGTTGTTCACATGGTGCTCGTCGTTGCGCGACGGGCTGGCCGGCAGGGTGATTGCGGCCGTGGCCGGTGCGCTGTCCCTGGCGTGCGCCGTGGGGCAGTCGTTGGGGGCGCTGTTCTTCCCTGTGCGCGCCACGGGCGCCGAAGGGACCGAACCGGTGGGGTTCTACCCGCAGGAGACGTGGGCCGCCGGGGTCGTGGGGCTGCTGGTGGCGCTGGTGCTGGTCTCGTTCGCGCGGCAGATGGCGCGTGAGGACCGGTCGCATCTGATCCGTTCGTTGTCCCACGGCGTGACCGGCGGGGTGGCGATGATCGCCGCCCCCGGCTGGTGCTTCCTGCCCGATCTGTTCGCCGGCTGCCGTGCCGCGGATGGTGGGCCGGCCCTGACGGTCGCATGGGCTGGCTGCGCGGTGATTGCGGTGCTGGCGGTGCTGCTGGGCATCGCCTCATATCTGTGGGCGAGGGACGCGAACCCGGTGGAGGGCGCCGCGCACCCGTGGCTCGGCATCGGGCTGATGCCGGTGATGTTCCTGGGCCCGGTGGTGGCCGTGGCCAGTCTGATCGTGACGCTGCTGGTGTAGCGGTCGGTTCCCTCTCCGGACACCTATACGAACGGGGCGCATGGTTCATACCATGCGCCCCGCAAACGTTACCGAGGAGACGGACTCACTCGCCCTGGGCGGCGAGACGCTCCTTGGCGGCCACGATCTCCTTCTCGGCCTCGGCCACGCCGGCCCAGTAGTCGCCGGGCATGACCTCCTTGCCGGGCTCCAGGGCCTTGTACTGCTCGAAGAAGTGCTTGATCTCAGCCTTGTGGTACTCGGAGACGTCGTCGATGTCCTTGATGTCGTCGAAGCGCACATCGGCGGGCACGCACAGCACCTTGTCGTCGCCGCCGGCCTCATCGACCATGTGGTACAGGCCCACGGCGCGGCACTCGACCACGCAGCCCGGGAACACCGAGTTCGGGATCATGACCAGGGCGTCGAGCGGATCGCCGTCCTCGCCGAGGGTGCCGTCGATGTAGCCGTAATCATCCGGGTAGCCCATCGAGGTGAACAGCGTACGGTCCAGGAACACGCGACCGGTCTCATGGTCGACCTCGTACTTGTTCTTGGAACCGCGCGGGATCTCCACCACCACGTTGAAGGTTTCTGCCATTGTCTTCTCCTTTGGAAGGTCAGACGGATATTCCGTTACCTACGATACCTCAGCCCTGCACGCTGAGGATGTGCGCCACGTCGGCCCACGGGGCCAGCGAGACGAAGTTGTCCCAGCCCCACTGGAACTCGCGGCCGGTCAGCTCGTCGCGCATGGTGACGGCGCGGTCGGTCGGCAGGCCGAGCTCGGGCAGTTCGATGTGCACGGTGGACTGGTGGGCGTTGTAGCCGTCCAGGTTCACGACCACGATCAGCGTGTCCGCCTGGCCGGTGCCGGTCAGCTCGGCCGGCGTGTGGCGGGCGAACGCCAGGATACTCGGATCCGAGGTCGGCAGCACCGTGAGGTTGTGGTAGCTGCGGGCGGCCGGATGGTTGCGGCGGATCTCGTTGAGCGAACCGAGCAGTTCGGCGATGCCGTACTTGTCGGCCTCCTTCCAGTCGCGGACCTTGATCTCGTACTTCTCGTTGTCGATCTGCTCCTCGAATCCCGGGCGCTGGCGGTTCTCGATCAGCTCGTAGCCGTTGTAGATGCCCCAGGACGGCGAGCCCATGGCGGCCAGCACCGCGCGCACGGCGTGGCCGGCGATGCCGTTGTCGCGCACGTAGGCGGTCAGGATATCCGGCGTGGTGGGCCAGAAGGTGTTGTGCTGGTAGTAGCCCTCGTTGCCGTTGGTTTCGAGCAGGTACTCGGCCAGCTCCTCCTTGGTGTTGCGCCACGGGAAGTAGCAGTGCGACTGCGTGAAGCCCACATAGCTCAACGCACGCATCATGCCCGGGCGGGTGAACGCCTCAGCCAGGAACAGGACCTCGGGGTGCTTCTTGGTCACCGCGGCGATGACGTCCTGCCAGAAGCGCACCGGCTTGGTGTGCGGGTTGTCGATGCGGAAGATCGTCACGCCCGCCTCGATCCACAGGTTCATGATGCGCTCGACCTCGCGCTCGATGCCGGACATGTCCGCGTTGAAGTCGATCGGATAGATGTCCTGGTACTTCTTCGGCGGGTTCTCGGCGAACGCGATCGTGCCGTCCGGCTTGATGCGGAACCAGTTCGGATGCTGCTTGACCCACGGATGGTCGGGGGAGCACTGCAGCGCGAAGTCGAGCGCGATCTCCAGACCCAGCTCGTGGGCGTGGGCCACGAACGCCTTGAAGTCGTCCATCGTACCCAGCAGCGGGTCCACCGTGTCATGGCCGCCGAGCTCGGAGCCGATGCCGAACGGGGAGCCCGGGTCGTGCGGGCCGGCCACAAGCGAATTGTTGCGGCCCTTGCGGTTGGTCACGCCGATCGGGAAGATCGGCGGCAGGTAGACGATGTCGAACCCCTCTTCGGTGGCACGGTCCAGACCGGTGAGCGAGGTCTTGAAATCGCCCTGCACGATCGTGCCGTCCTCGGCACGGTACGCGCCTTCCGAACGCGGGAAGAACTGGTACCAGGCGGCGAAGCTGGACTTCGGACGCTCGACCTTGAAACGCTGCGGGCGGCTTTCGGAGATGCCGTCGCGCAGCGGGTGCGTCTTGTGCAGCGCCTCGATGCGCGGGTTGTCGGCCTCGGCAAGCCTGGCGGAGGCCGGACGCTCCTTGTCCGACATGCGTTCGGCGGCCTGCTCCAGATGCTTGCGATCGCGGGCGGACAGGTGCGCGTCCGCGGTGTGCGCCCAACGGTTGAGCATCTCGGCGCCGGTTTCCAGGGCGTTCTCCACGTCGTCGCCGACCTGCACCTTGATGCGGGCGTCGTGCAGCCACGAGGTGTAGGTATCCTCCCAACCCTCGATGGTCACGGTCCACTCGCCCAGCTGGCGCTTGACGGCGGCATAGTCCTCATCCCACGGCTTCAGGTCGCTGTGCTCGCCGGCCTGGAGCATGACGGTCCAACGGTCGAGACCGGGGTTCGCGCAGGTCATGGCGGCGCGCTGCATCTCACGGCCACGCGGATTGCGCAGCACGGCGGTGGCACCGACCTTGGTGCGTCCCTCGATGAACACCTGCGCCGTGACCTCGAACGGCTCGCCCAGTTCGACGCGGGCCGGGAACATGCCCTGCTCGGCGCTCGGGGTCACGTCCATGACCACGATGCGGCCGAACTGCTCGGGCGAGGTGACGGGGATGGTAGGGGCGGGGACCTCGCCGGCGGCCATCGACTTCGCCGCGGTGGAATTCGCGGTGGCGGCCGTCTGGGTCCTCGTCGTGCGATTGCGCGTGCTCCTCTTCGGAGCGGGTTTCTCACTGGTGGTGCGCTTGGAAGCGCTGTTGTTTGTTGCCATACAGCCCATTGTAGGGGCCGGCGTCCCAACTGTCGGACGCGGCTGCGGCATATGGACGCGCGCCAGCGAATCGCGCCACCGGCGAGTCTTGCGACTGTGGATATGTGGACGGTCCACGGACGCCGCAGCCGTGGAATGTGCACAACCTCAACAGCGAGTTGTCCACAACACGCCGGCGTCACTCATCGTTCGACCACATTTGCACGAACCCCTGCCGTGCCGCGCGCAACCATGGCAGGCTCGAGAGTGACGCGTGGGGCGTGGGGGAAGGCCAATCGAAAGGACGAAGATGAACGCACAACTACGCAGACCGATGGCGCTGATCGCAGGTGTGATCGCGGCGCTGGCCATCTGCTGCGGGCTGATGGGCGCGGCGCACGCCGGCCCGCTGACGGCGCCGGCGGATGGCACATACCTGACCTACCAGTATGCGGGGCAGCGGCTCTACATCGGCGCGATCGGCTCATCGGAACAAGGGCACGTCTACTGCATCGAGGCAGGCAAGGCCTCGGAACTGTCCTACAGCCAGGAGATCGCGCTCGCTGACACCGATCAGGCGCGGCGCGTGGCCTGGCTGGCGGAGGAATACCGCGAATCGCGTGACGCACGGATTCACGCGGGCATCGGCGTGCTGGCCCACCGGTATTTCGATTTGGACGCCAACGCGTGGCAGTCCCATTGGGCGGTCATCCAGGGCCAGCATCCGGACCTGGCCCGAACCGCGGACGAGCTGTGGAACCAGGCCGGCCAATCCATGCCTGCATCCACACAGGCTTCATACGCTTATGAGGAGGGCCTGCGCTCCGGTACCGTGAGCGTGGGCGTGAAGAACTCGTCCGGCGTCATGGTGGCCGGCGTACCCTATAGCGTGACCTTATCCGGTCCGGCGGAGTTCGTCGGCGGCGGGCAGCGGGTCCAGGGCGTCTCGGCGGATAAGACGATCACCCACGCGTGGCGTGCCACCGGCGAGGGCGAGGTTTCGGTGAGCACCACCTACCAGCGGCCGGCGTTGCAGCAGCTGGTCAGCAACCAGGATTACGTGCGCTTCGCGGGTAACACCGACGTGCCGGGATCCGGCGTCCGCTTCTCGGTGCGCAAGGCGTTCACGCCGGCCCTCGGCACGGTTGCGGAGCGGCATGTGGTCGATGCCGGGCAGCCGGTGGCCGACACCGTAACCTCCGGTGTGGCCGGGGCGAGTGACCATTGGGTGCCCGGATTGGAGCTCAACGCCACGGGTTGGTATTTCGACCGGATCGATCCCGACGCGTTGGACGGTGCCATCAGTCCGGAGCAAGGGCAGAGCGCCGAGGCGTTTCTGGACGACCTGGCCTCCCGCGGCTACAAGCCCGCCGGCTACGGCGAAGCGGTATTCGACGGCCCCGATCAGCATGCGACCGTGCAGGCGCACACCGCGGACGGCGAACCTTATCTGGCACCGGTCGACGGCGGGTTCGGCACCTGGGTGTGGGCGTTCGAGCGTGGCAGGCAGAGCGAACAGGCACGGGAATACATGACGCAGGACGTGGTCACCCCATTCCTGGAGATCCCGGAGACCAATGCGAACCGTGCGCGAGCGACCGTGGAATCCACCGTCACCGAACATTCCGCCACGGTAGGCGCGGAATTGAGCGATACCATCACGGTTTCGGGCTTTCCCGACGACCACGGCTCATTCGACGGCGACGACGCGTACGGGTTCGGTGCGGACACCGCGTACGCCCAAGTGCGTGTCTGGTGGGCGGGCGACCCGGCCGATCCGACCAACGACGAGGCATACCGCCCCGACACGGTGGAGGAACCGCAGGAGGATGACAACCATCGCCTGCTGGGCGTCTGGGAGTATCCGGCCGTCAACGGCACGATCCGTGTGGGCGGCGGCGCACCCGACGCGCACGGCGAGGCGGTGCGCATCACCGCGGAGCAACACGGCTGGTACGTGTTCGTCTACAGCTTTGCCGGCGACGACCGGGTCATGCCGGTGACCAGCGCCTACAACGACGGTTGGGAGCGCACCAGGGTCAATGAATACGACACCCCGGAACGGCCGGCGATCACCACACAGGTGGACCCGGAAACCGTCAACATCGGCGAGCCCTTCCACGACACCGCACGCATCACCGGGGACATCCCCGAAGGCTCGTTCGTGGTGTTCGACGCCTATGAGGCCATACCGGAAGGGCGGGAGCCCGGCGGCAACGGCAAGCTGGTGAACGCGCATCGTGTGCCGGTGGACCACACCCTGCCCGAACAGGTGGTCTCCAGCCCCGAAGTCCGATCGGAGGAACCGGGATTGGTCTATTGGAGGGCCGCGCTGATATCCGGGGAAGGCGATGTGCTGGCCACCCACGAGCTCGGCGTCGAGGGCGAGGTCGTGACCGTGGAGGAGCCCGTCGAGCCCGTCACTCCGGAGAAGGCCGATCCTCTGCCCCAGGCCGGATCCGATCTGCTGGCCGTATTCGGTGTGGCGGTGGCAGCCTTGGCGGTGGGTGGCGTCATGCTCGCCGGCATCCGGCGTCGCTCCTGATGCCGTTCGTTCCGGCTGTCTAGTGTGATGGCCTATGCAGGGACGTGCTGCCGTGTGCGGATGGAGTACAGGTGACTCCACGTGTAGTCCATCCGCCTCCGGAAAAACAAAACCGCCGCCTCGGACGATTCCGAGGCGGCGGTCTACCAGTAGCGGGGCATGGATTTGAACCATGGACCTCTGGGTTATGAGCCCAGCGAGCTACCGAGCTGCTCCACCCCGCGTCGGCTTGCCTTGCGGCAGCTCTATCTACGATAGGAGTTGTTTTCGGAAAGTCAAACCGGCGTGTCGTGTGTGTTGGACGCATGCGCCCACCGTACGTGCTGACGTGGGATTCAGCGGAGCGTCTGCGTCGGGTTTGCGCCTGTCCGCGCGAACCGCGCAGGCGCCGTAGCCGTACCGGTCGCCCGTTTGCCATAATGGGAACCATGCCTATCAAGATCCCCAGCGGCCTGCCGGCCAGAGCCATACTCGATTCGGAACGCATCTTCGCGTTGGAGAAACCCGAGGCGGAACGTCAGCGTGTCCGCCCGCTCAAGCTGGTGATCCTCAACCTCATGCCCAAGAAGATCGAGACGGAGACCCAGCTGCTCCGCCTGATCTCCAAGTCCCCGCTGCAGGTGGAGATCGACTTCATGAAGACCTCCACGCACGAGTCCACCCATGTCAGCGCCGACCATCTGGTCAAGTTCTACGAGACGCTTGACGCGTTCCGCAACAACTATTACGACGGATTCGTGGTCACCGGTGCGCCTGTGGAGCACCTGGCGTTCGAACAGGTGGACTATTGGGACGAGTTCAAGGCCATCCTGGATTGGGCCGGGTCCCATGTGTTCTCCACCATGTACCTGTGCTGGGGCGCGATGGCCGCACTCAGCTACCGGTACGGCGTGCGCAAGCGCGACCTGCCGACCAAGCTGTTCGGCGTGTTCCCCCAGTATCTGCAGGATGAATACTGCTTCCTGACCAACGGTTTCGACGAGATCGCCCTGCAGCCCCACTCCCGTCTGGCCGGTGTGGATGAGGACGATGTGGCCGCCAGCCCTGACCTGCAGGTGCTGACCTGGGGCCCCCGTTCCGGTCCCGGCCTGATCGCCACGCGCGACTTCTCCGAAGTGTTCGCGCTGGGCCACTGGGAGTACGGCAAAACCACCCTTGCCGAGGAATACGAGCGCGACATGGCCAAGGGACTGACCAACGTGCCGTTCCCGGAGAACTACTTCCCGCATGACGATCCGTCGTTGGAGCCGCTGTTCTCGTGGCGTGCGCACGCCAACCTGCTGTGGCGCAACTGGCTTAATTGGGTATATCAGACCACGCCATACGATTTGGCGGAGGTGCCGCGGTTGCGTGCCGAGAAGCGGCTGGGTACCGACCGATCGATCCGTCACGAACCGGGCGCCCCCCGCTCGGACGGCTTCCGCCCGTTCCTCAACGATGGTTATGGTGTCGTCCCGGTGCCGCCGACCACGATGTGAACGCCTGAATTGTGAAGATGTCGACGCCGTATCCGGTGGATGTCGCGGTGATGGCAGGTTGTCCGAGACGGTGGTAGTATGCGTATCCAGCCGTTCGGAACCGGTTCCGACCCCGCTGGCGCAGGTTCGGGAATGCGGTTCCGTAACCGGGATGGACGGACGTAACCGTAACGTCACATTCGCCCGTTCTGTTGGGTTAGACTGACAGCAGATAGAAAGATAGGAGGCGAGAGCATGGGTTCAGTGAGCACCGCGATGCTGCTGGCGGCCGAGGCGGGGCCGCACCTTCCCTCCGTGAACGACTTCCTGCCCCCGGAGATCCTGTTCGAGGGCACGCCGTTCGCCATCAACCGCATCATCCTTATCAGGATCATCGCCACGGTGGTGTTGCTGACCGTCATGGTCGTCACCGCGTGCAGGGCCAAGGTCGTGCCGGGCCGTTGGCAGGCCGCCGTTGAATGGGTGTTGGATTTCGTCCGGGACAACATCATCTACCAGGTCATGGGCGAGATCCGTGGGCGGCGCTACATCCCGATGATCACGACCATCTTCCTGACGATGTTCGTGTTCAACATCTGCGGCGTCATCCCCGGTATGAACATCGCGGCCACCGCGACCGTCACCATGCCGCTGGTTTTCGCGTTGTGGGTGTTCTGCCAGTACTGGATCGCCGGCGTGCGGGAGAAGGGCATCGGGGCGTTCCTCAAGGAGGAGCTGCTTCCGCCCGGCGTGCCCTGGCCGATCTACATCATCCTTACGCCGATTCAGCTGCTTGAACTGTTGGTCATCCGCCCGCTGTCGCTGACGATCCGACTGTTCGCCAACATGATCGCCGGCCACCTGCTGCTGGCCACGTGTCTGGCCTTCGCCCAGTTCTACATCATCGAATCGGCCGACAAGCTGGCGGGCGTCCCGGTCGGCGGCCTGTGGTTCATCGGTGGTTTCGTCTTCACCTTGTTCGAGATGTTCGTCGCGGCCCTGCAGGCCTATGTGTTCGCCATCCTGGCGACGGTGTACATCAACCAGAGCTACCCGGAGGAATGACGGGAAGCTTGCATAGTTTTGCGGTTCCCGGCCGTTGGGAACCGTCCGGAAATGTCGGATTTCGGTAAGAAAGGACAACAATGGATATCATCACTCTCGCCGAAGTGGCAGGAAACCTCAGCGTCATCGGTTACGGCTTCGCCGCCATCGGCCCCGGCATCGGCCTGGGCATCGTTGTCGGCAAGGCGCTGGAAAGCACCGCTCGTCAGCCTGAGATCGCCGGTCGTCTGCAGACGCTGATGTTCATCGGCGCGGCCCTGATCGAGCTGCTGGGCCTGCTGGGCTTCGTCGCTTTCATCATGGCGCAGTGATTCGGGAGTCACTACGTATCAACGCCCGAATCTGAAAGGAGAAGTCCATGAAGCCACTTGCTGAAGGCGGAATCGATCTGTTCCTGCCGGAAACGTATGACATCGTGTGGTCATTGGTCATTCTCGTCATCATTGCGGCGGTGTTCTACAAAGTGGTATTGCCGAAGTTCCAGGCTGTGTTCGATGAGCGCGCCGCGCGCATCGAAGGCGGCATCGCCAAGGCCGAACAGGCGCAGAAGGAAGCCGTGGAGGCAAAGCGCAAGTATGAGGAGCAGCTGAGCCACGCCCGCGTCGAAGCGTCCAAGATCCGCGACGACGCCCGTGCCGAGGCCTCCCATATCATCGCCGACGCCCGTTCCCGCGCGGAGGCGGATGCCGAGCAGATCACCACCAATGCGCAACGCACCATCGAATCGCAACAGCAGGCGGCCATGGTCAGCCTGAAGGGCGAGGTCGGCACGCTGGCCACCGCGCTGGCCGGCAAGATCCTGGGCGCCAAGCTGCAGGATGATGCCACGCAGACGGCGATGCTCGACCAGATGATCGCCGATCTGGACAGCGATGAGCAGTGAGTCGTGCGCCCGGGGATTCGCAAGGAAAGGGAGGTGACGGATGCGAGGAGAGGCCTCACGCATAGCCGACCGCGTCTCGCGTGACTCGCTGGCCCCCAAGCTTCGGGAGGCCCGCGATCTGGCGTGGCGTATCGGCAATGAACTGTTCACGATCACCAATGTGCTCGATCACAACATCAGGCTCGAACGCGCCCTGACCGACCCGTCGCGTCCGGTGGCGGACAAGGTCGCCGTGCTGAACAGGCTCATCGGCGATCAGGCCCATGAGATGACGATGGAAATCCTCACCGACCTGGTCGGCCGCCGGTGGAGCCGTGTCTCCGACATCGCGAACGCCGTCGAGGATTTCGCCGTGGACGGCATGATGTACTATGCCGACGCCACCGATGCCACGCTGCAGGTCTCGATCGAGCTGGCCGACCTGCGTTCGGCGTTGCTCAACCTGCCAGTCGTCCGTTCGGACCTGAGCGACGAGCGGGTGCCGGCCGAGGCGCGCATCAAGCTGCTGTTCGCCCTGATCGGCGAGGACGCGAACCTGAACAAGGTCACCATGCGCCTGGCCGAACACGCGACGTGCAACCCGCGCAACCGCAGGTATCTGTCCACGCTGCACTGGCTGATCAACAAGTTCTCCCGGCATATGGGCGAATCGATGGTCACCGTGACCACCGCGGCGCCGCTGAACCAGGGGCAGATCGACAGGCTGATTGCGATCTACACGAAGAAGGTCGGCCGCCCGGTGCACATCAACTCGACCGTCGACCCCACCGTGATCGGCGGCATGCGCATCGAGATCGGCGACGAGGTGACGGACAACACCGTGGTGGCGCAGCTGGAGCAGCTGCAGCGCAAGGTGAAAGCCGGAACGAGACCCTGAAGACGTACCAGTCAACAATGAACCAATAAGGAGTGATCATGGCAGAACTGACCATTGATCCCGCCGCAATAAGCAGTGCGCTCGAAGAATTCGTCGAGTCGTACAAGCCGAGCGACACGCCCACCCAGGAAGTGGGTTATGTGGCCACGGCCGGCGATGGCATTGCGCATGTGGAGGGACTGCCTGGTTGCATGGCCAACGAGCTGCTGACCTTTGAGGACGGCACCCTCGGCCTGGCGTTCAACCTTGACGCCCGCGAGATCGGCGTGGTTATCCTCGGCGACTTCGCAGGCATCGAGGAGGGCCAGGAGGTCCGCCGCACCGGCGAAGTGCTGTCCGTGCCCGTCGGCGACGGCTATCTGGGCCGCGTCGTGGACCCGCTGGGCAACCCGATCGACGGTCTGGGAGCGATCAAGAGCGAAGGCCGCCGTATCCTGGAGGCGCAGGCGCCTGACGTCATGCACCGTCATCCGGTCGACGAGCCGATGTCCACCGGCCTGAAGGCCATCGACGCCATGACGCCGATCGGCCGCGGCCAGCGCCAGCTCATCATCGGCGACCGCCAGACCGGCAAGACCGCCATCGCAATCGACACCATCATCAACCAGAAGGCGAACTGGGAGAGCGGCGACCCGAAGAAACAGGTCCGCTGCATCTACGTGGCCGTCGGCCAGAAGGGCTCGACCATCGCCTCGGTCAAGCAGAGCCTTGAGGAATCCGGCGCCATGGAGTACACCACGATCGTGGCCTCCCCGGCCTCCGATTCCGCCGGCTTCAAGTACATCGCCCCGTACACCGGCTCGGCCATCGGCCAGCACTGGATGT
>SAMEA3387449__coassemble_1571_pt1 | contig 14506 bp, 6 predicted proteins | sample SAMEA3387449__metabat2_low_PE_011 | metagenome-assembled genome bin SAMEA3387449 (sample SAMEA3387449) | Felis catus | biome: Faeces | place: United Kingdom | collected 2012
GATGACGGCCGTCCAGCCGCGCCCGCGCCCCGGTACCCGATGCGCCGCGCCACGATGGGACCGCGACGGGCGGGGGCGCCGACCACCCGTCGGCCGAACGTCCCCCGTCAACGCGCCGCACCTGCGAACATCGTGTCCCAGACCGTCGCCAGCATCTGCGAAGTGAGGTCGGCGGCACGTTCCTGCCCCAGATTCTCGGTCATCACCGCCAGAGCGACCTTGGTGCGGCCATCCGATATGACGACGAAATAGTTGTATGCATCCTGAATGCCCATACCGCGATGCGCATGGATGGTGGCCCCCTCCGGAATCCTCACGCCTTCGGAGGCAATGTCATACGACATCAGCTCATCCGCTCCGTCGGCGGCCACCATGGACAGCATGCGCGCGGCGTCGTCGGATGACGCATAGTTCTCGTACCCGTCCTCGGAGGCGGCCACATCCCCGAATCGGCGTTCGAACGACGATCCGGAGAAGCGGTTCGCCGACAGCCATGAATCGATTGCGTCCACACCGCCGACCGCGTCGATCAGCAGATTGGCCGCATCGTTGCTCATCGAACGCATCATCTCACCCGCGGAATCGCTCGGCTGATCCTCATGGGTGCCGTAGTACGCCAAGTACACCGGCAGATACAATCCGGCGGATACCATGCGTTTCGAAGCGTTCCGCGACGAATAGCTGCGCAGTCCGTCCTCGGTCATCACCGATACGGCCACGTCGGTGGACGAGTAGGCGTCGACGATGCGATCGGTGGATTCCTGATTCAACGTGCGCACCGGCGTCTCGGGCCCGTCCCCGTCCTCTTCCGATTGCTCGGATGACGCGGGGTCGTTCTCGTCCGACGCATCGCCCGGGGACGACGCCTCGCCGCCGGTCGGCGCCGGCGTCTGCGAGGTGCCCGGATCGTCCGCCGAGACATGCCGCACCACCAGCGTCACGCCGGTGATGATCAATGCCACGGCGGCGATGGCTGCGATAACGATGGTCACGATGGTTCCGGTGCGCCTGCGCGTCGCCGGCTGAACGGGAGACGATTGCGACGGATACGCCGGCTGCACCGGCTGCATGGATATCGTCGGCGCGTCGGTGAGGGGATCCGCTGCCGGCGGTGCGGTCAGCGGACTGCCGCATACCGTGCAGAATCGCGAGCCTTCGTCGTTACCGTTGCCGCACCGTCCGCAAATCATCGTGCCCTCCATCCGTCGTCGTCTCCATGTCCATTATCGGTCATGTTCCGCGGATCGGAATCCGCCGACCGGTCGGATGTCCCGGATGGGCGGATCGACCCGTCCTCCGCCCAGGCCGATACCGTTGCCGCATCGGCGGAACGCAACGCGGTGAACTGCAGCGCACTGATGCCATTGGAGACGAACAACGGCAGTCTCAGGCATTCCACGCCACGATTCAGGCGCCATGGCGTGCTGGACCGCTCGACCGATTGGATGCGGGAGCGGCGCGTGAACACCGTGAACAGGGTGAGTACGGACGCCCCCGTGGCGGCGATTCGCTTGTCGTCCAATACCGCATATCCCTCCGACGCCGCCTTCAGCCAACGGCACAACCCCCACCAGACCGCCAGCGCCGCAGGGGCCAACGTCCACAGCCAGTTCACGGCATCGCGGGACACCAGCGCCCAGATCACCGCAACCGCCATGCCCGCCGCGGACACCGCCAGCGGCATCACCAGATAGTAGCGGACCAGTCCGCGGCCCGCCCGATGGATCTCCGGAGGTTCCAGCCCCCATTCGGGAAGCATGCGTTGCAGCACGGCATAGACGCGGTCGTCGCCGATCACCGGCAGCACATCGGCGCCGGTGGCATCGCCGTCCTCCCCTTCCGCGGCGGCCATAGCGCCCAATCCCAGTCGGACCGAGCACAGGTGCAGGGCCCGGCGGAGCAGCGAGCGCCGGATGGCGACGGTCTGGATGCGGTCGATGGCGATGGTGGTGATCCGCTGCGTGAGCGCGCCGCGCACCACCACCAGGTCGCCGCCGCGGCGCCACACCTCGAATCCGTAGAACCGCAACAGCGATTCGATGATGCTGGCGCCTACAAGCACCGCGAAAACCACGACCACCGCGCCGGCGATCATGGCCGCACTGCTGGTGGCGAATCGGATCACCGAATCCTGCGCGGTGTCGAACACGTCCTCGGGAACCAGATCGCGCAATTGGTCGAGGAATCCGTAGACAACGATCAGCGCGGCGAACAATCCCAGGTCGGTGACGGCGAACAGCACGATATCCGCAACGGAGGCACGGAACACCAGCTCGCCGTCAATCGCCGGACGGCCGGTCGCCGACTGGTTGACGCCCGTGCGCGCGCCGGCGGCTGGAGCCTCTTCCGGCTGCCGGCACTCCTCGGCCGCATCCGAGTCGGCGACAGCGGTATCGGCAGTATCGGCGACTGCGCCATGGATACCCACCGATGCCGCGGCCGCGGATACGGTGTCCCCGCTATCCAACTGTCTGGCGGCTTCCAGCTCCAGCTGCACGCCGGCAGGAACGCCTCTGAGCGTCATGCCCGATTCCCCCACCCGCGGCGGTGATGTCCAGGATCACCACATGGAACGGCCGCATGTAAATCGGGGCGCTGCTGGACAGCGTGTGGATGTGGTCGTAGGCGATCGTCGTGCGCGTGCGGTTGAACACCCCGGAACGTTGGGTGATGCCGTGCTCATCCATCCGATAGCCCGTCGTCAGCCATCGCACGACCGGAGAGACGAGCATCCATGCCGCAACCAGTCCCAGAACGAGCGCCTGCCAGAAGCCCCACCAGTCGGAGGCGATGAAGATGACCGCCAGCACCGCGCAAACCAGGATCACCGCCGTATCGGTGAATACCGATCGCAGCAGCCACACCCGTTTGACCCGTTCGGGCAGGCTGCGCCATTCCCGTTGGTCCGTCACCGTCTCCGGATTGCATTCGCTCATGCGCCCATCCTATCGTTGCCTCATGTCCGCCTCCGTCTCAGAGCCCCATGCCGAATCCCCCATCCGGCCACCGCGATCCCCGCGATGGCCGGGAGCACGAGCAGCAACCATGGGTGCACCGGTTCCCATTGTCTGCGTCATAGACGGCCGTCGTCTGATTGCCGGCCCTGTCGGTGACCCGCACCATCACGGCATGGGGTCGGCCGTCGGCCTGCAACGTGTATTGCGGGATGTCGTCGAGCGACGTGTCCGTGTTCCATTCGCGGATCTTGCGCCCGTCGATGTACAGTTCCGTCCGATTCACCGCCAGATTGTCCTTGGCATCGATGGTGATGCGTCGGCGGTGGTGCCCGATGTGCCCGTCTTCGGCTTCCAGTTCGGGAACATATACGGTCGGCGCCGTTGCGTCGATGGCGAAGTTCACTTCAGCGTTTCCTCTATGGTCCGCGCCGACCCCTTCCATGGTGTTCTGCGAAACGTTGCCCGCCAGATCCACGGATTGCACAAGGATGCGGTAGAAGCCGTCGCCGTCGAACCGTTGCGCCGGAATCGTGTACACGGTTCTGGACCATCCGGCATCGTCATCCGTGCGCACGCCGAACTCCCCCGGAGCGAGGGTGTCGGCCTTGTCGTTTGCCACCACCGTGATCCGACCCTCGGAGGGCGCAAGACCGGAGACGTTGATCTCTTGGATTTCCACGTCCTGAGCCTGCTGCAGATAGGCCCCGCGCAGCTGCCGCGTACCGGCGTTGAACACGTAGGTGGATCCGAATCGGTTCACCGAGAAGGTTATGGCGGTTTCGGCCACGTTGCCCGCCTTGTCGGTGGCCGTTGCCGTGAGCGTGTAGACGTCGTCGGCGTCAGGGGTCCGTTCGAAATCCCGGAATGTCACGGTGAGCCGGCCTTCGGATTCCCGTACGAGGCTCCCGGGCATGGCGGCGCCGGTCAGCGGTCCTCTGTGCGCCCCTTCGATGGTGTAGTCGAGCCCCTGTTCGCCGAGGTTCGCGTCCGCGCACTCGATGCTCGGCGCGACGGTTCCCGCATAGGCAGTGCCATCGGACACACGGTCGATGGCGATATGCGGCGGCGTCAGGTCGATGACGAATTCCGGCACCGTCACCGTCTGCGCTTTGTTCCCGGCCAGGTCGATGGCGGAAATCTCCATCGTGTAATGCCCCTCGCCGGAGAATGTCACGGTGTTGGTCCACGATGCGTCGTGACGTTCACCGTCGGCACGCATCCATCCGCCGCCGGCCGGCACCGGTTGTTCATTGCCGTTGCCGTCCGTGGCGGAGATGCTGATCACGGATTCGGATTCGGACAGGTTGCGTTCGATCTGGGTGATGGTGGCGGTGCGAGGGGCATCGTAGTACATGCCATTGGCCACATCGGTATTGTCGAAGGCGATGCCGAGCTGCGGCGGCGTGGTATCGATGATGAACCGATCATGATGCGCCGCCGTTTCCGTCTCCGGTGCCGGTTCGTGGAATTCGGCGTCGACGGACCAGACACCGTCCTCCTGCGCTGCGAATGTCATGCCGTAGGTTCGTCCATCATCGCCCGGTGTGAGTGCGGATAGCGGTATGGCGCGGTGTTCCGAGCCGTCACGGGTCAGGGAGACGAGCACACGATCCGGATCACGGTCGATGACCAGATCGAGATTGGCGTCGGATAACGTCAGGGTGCCGTTGCGCCACGCCCGGTAGTACCGTTCGTTCCGCACCTCGTTATTGTCATAGGACACGGCGATCTCGGGCGGCGAGGCATCCACCGCCAGCATGTCGATGGCGTGCTCCGCGAACACCGGTTGGTCGGAGAAATCACCAGTGGAGGCATAGTTGCCTGCGGCATCGGCGACGGCGAGCGCGGTACCCTCCGCGATGAGCCGGAATCCGTCGGCTTCAAGGCGGAATGAGAGCGTGCCACGGATTGGGTCATAGTCCAGATCGTCGTTCCCGAGGGTGGCTCCGGTGGTGTGAGCATCGATGTTCGGCCCATCCCCATCGGCCAGTTCGCCGTATTCGTTCACCTCCGCGAATGCCGGGCTGTCGGCGTCCACGCCAGAAAGGGCGTCGGATAAGCCGTCCAGCGTAACGGTGTGCGAGGCGGCGAACATGATGCCGTGCCATGACGTGGGTGTACCCGCCAGCGTCAGTGTTCCGATGTTCGGAGCGGTCCAGTCGATGATGAAATGCGTGCCGTCCATCAACATGTCCTCGGATATGGTGGCGGAGGCGGCGGCATCATGCAGTCCCTGATAGGACAATCCGATGGCGTATCGGCCCTCCGACACGCTCCGAGCTCCCGCGACACGTACCGGCACGGTGATGGACCATTGCATGCCGTCCTGACTGTTCCACCCCTTGTTCCGGATGGTCAGCGCCTCCAACGTCCGACCGTGGCCGCTGTGTTCCACCGTGCTCTCGGCGAACAGGTCGGCATCGACGGTTGTGGCGTCGGTGGCGTTACGGCCCAACGGGAACCATGGATCATGTACGGTGCAGGTGACGGACACGTCGCCCCGGTAGTACCCTTGCCGTGTCGATCGGCGATGTTCCGGCGCACGGTCCGTCAACGTCATGGCGTCGACCTGCGGCGCTCCCGGAGCAATGACGACCAATATCGAGGCATCCGTTTCGGACAGGAGCGCGCGCAAGGTCGTTTCGGTGGTGTTGCCGGCCTGATCCATGCCCATGACCCGCACCGCGTCCAACTCGTACAATCCCTCCTGGCTGAAGGTGATGACGGCCTGACCGCTGGCGGGATCGACGGCAATATGCTGCTCCACGGGTGTGCCGCCGTCGATCACATTCCCGTACAAATCGGTGGGTGCGGGGATGACGGCTCGGAGCGTGCCCGCCCCGGATACCGGGGATTCGGCATCGGCCGCCGGGGAGGCATCATCCACGATGATGCCGATGGTCCGTTCACCTACTGCGGCGTGTATGGATTGGCCGTCATACGTGGTGTTCGGCGGCAGCGCCGACACCCCCTGCATGGTCGGGGCGATGGTGTCGACGCCGAAATCGAGTTCGGCGGCCCGCACAGTGCCGAGCAGATACCCCATGATGCCCTCCGACGCCCGCTCGTGCACCGTATAGCGGTACCAGCCGTCGGCGTGCGACTGTGTGTCCGCCCAACCGATGCGACCGTCGTCCTCGATGCGCAGATCGCCGATTGTGATACTGCCATACGGATCCTTGCCCCGCACGGCGGTTACCACCGGTGCCGTGCTGGTGGCGTCCTGCTGCTGAAGGACTTCGAGGATTCTGGGTAGCAGCCGATTACCGGTAACGGTGAAGCCGACCTTCGGTGCCTCGGCATACCACGGGCCTTTCGTGTCGCCTGATGACGTGACGGCCGTCAACGCAGCGGCAACGCCACCTGCAGGCTCCCCGATGGTCAATGGTTGGGGCAGACGATCCGAACCGTCCAGATTGCCGATCGTATACGATGTCGCATCGCCTCCCATGTGGATGGCGATATCGCTGAAATCGTAGCTTCCGGGAGTGATCAGGGTCACTTCAACGGCGGCGGACCCGGTCCGGCCTTCCGCGGAATCCACCGTCGTAACACGGTAGTCCTGCGATTGAAGCGACTGCGCTTCACCGTCCAGATCGAGATAGGAGCCGGTGAGACTGATGGCTTGGGGCTGGCCGTATCCGTCGGCCATGATGATGCGCACCCGACGCGACGTGTCCTCGCCCCATGCGATGACCTCGTTGCCGTTTCGGAGGTCGTGAGAGTCATCGCCCTGGTAGGAGACTTGGCCCAGCGAAGCCGCATCCCGAATCGGGATGGTCCGCCGATCATCGGGGACGGCGAACGTGCGTACGGCCGTCACGGTCTGCGGCGTCGACGTATGATAATCGGCCGCGGAAGCTGCGGACGATGCGACGCCCATGGCGGCCATGGCCACCGCCGCGGATGCCAGCACCATTGCCCTGCGTCGGATGCCGCCAGCCACCACGGTGTTATCGGCGGACACCGTATCATCGGACACCGTATCATCGGACACCGCCCTGCCACCAGCCATCACAGCGTCGTCGAACACCGCCAAACTGTCGGACACCACGGTACCGTCAGCCACTACGGTGTCATCGGCAGCTACCGTGCCATCGGACAACATCGTGCCATCAGACACCACCGTACCGTCGGTCAGCATGGTACGGTCGGCCGCCACGACAGGCGTGCTCGCCACCGCACCGACCGTATGCGCCCCACACTTCGATGTCGACGCCTGCGCGGACCCGGCCGGACGTGAGGTTTCGACAGATGCACGCCTTGCGTCCCGCGTGGCCAGTATGTCGGCGTACCGCCAGGCGCCCGGTCTGATGCCGCGCAGCCACGCGATCTCCTGACGTGCGGACGTACCATTCAACGCACGCCGCACGGCGGGCACGTCGAATCTGCGGTGCATCACCACTGCTGCCACCGCCAGCGCCACGGCCATCACCAGCCATACCACGGCAGCCATCCCCAACCATTCATAACCGCTCATTGCAGATCCCCCTTATGATCCATATACGCGTTCTCAATGGCCTGCAGCACCACAGGCACGCTCCCCAACGCCCGGTCTCTGGCGTCATCATGCGCATCAGCCGTGGTGTCGGTCGTTTCGGCCACGTCGCCGGCCCGAGCGCACAGCCGCTCCATATCCTTCCGGGGAACACCGTCCGCCCGGAATTTCCGCGGATAGGTGAGCAGGGCATCCAATGCCAGATTCGCCGCCTCCAGACGGATCACCTCGCTCCGCTGCGCCGAGGCCGACTCCACCAGCCGCTGCAGCAGCCCGAAATACGGCTGGTACCGACCGCCGTCATGACCTTCGTTGATCAACGGCACGATACGCACGTTGAATTCCGCGATGCCCGCATAGATGCCGGCGAGCGCCGTCTCTTCGAACGTTTCGGTCTCCGCGGCATCGCGCATCCATGGCGCGGCCGCGCGAATCCGTGTCATACGTGATCCCTCGGCATCGGCGTCGTTCGGTTCCACGGCGTAGTAGTACCAGTACAGCCGCCCCGTGTCGAAGCACAGCTGTGCCCATGCAGTCCGATCCGACCGCAGTGCGTCGGCGTGACGGTTGAGCAATGCCGTATACGTCGCCTCCTCGGCCTGGGAGAACACGCCATCCGCCGTATACCGGTCAATCAGATGCCGATACGGTTCGATGCTTCCGGGCAGGATCTCGGCAGCGCGACGGCACGCCTGTTCCGCGACGGGATCAGCGGAGGCCTGCTCGGCCTGACGCATCCAATGCGTGTAGTCGCTGTTTCGTTCATGGTCCGCTGCCAGCAGCGAGCCCGCGGACAACGCCAGGCACGCGACCGAAGCGGCGGCGGTTCCAGCGAAGATTCTCCACCGGCGCAGCAGCGTCCGCCGTCTGGAACGCTCCCCGTCCCGGCAGTGCCCGAGCGCATAGGCGAATTCGGCGCAGGATGCGTACCGCTGCTGCGGATCCGGGGAGGTTGCCTTGGCGATCACATGTTCCAGCCCTGTGGACAGTTCTGGGCGAATCCCGCGGACCGGCACGATGCCCTCGCGCGGATGCACGCCCGTCAGCAGCTGGAACAGCGTGGCCCCCAGCGCATGGATGTCGACACGGGCATCCAGTACACCGCCGGGTTCGAACTGTTCCGGCGCACCATACCCCGGCGTGCCCAATCGCCGGCCGTCGCCGATGCCGTCACGGTTCTCGCCGGTCTCCCCCTGTTCGATGGCGATGCCGAAGTCGATGAGTTTGACCATGCCGTCCGGTGTCAACATGACGTTGGACGGCTTCATGTCGCGGAACACCACCATCGGTGTACGGCGATGCAGGTAATCCAGCACATCGCACAGCTGGATGCCCCAATCCACCACCAGCGCCTCGTCCTGCGGTCCCTCGCGCTCCAGCAGGGTGCGCAACGTCTGCCCCTCCACGAAATCCATGACCACGAACACACCCGTATCGTCGTCGATCAGGTCAACGATGCGCGGGATCGCGGGATGGTCCAGACGCGCGATCATCTCCGATTCCACCGTCAGACTGCGCAGCATCACGTCACGCCGCTCCGCCGAGCCGGCGTCGCGCATCTGTTTGACCGCCCACCGCCGGTTCAGTGATGCGTCCATAGCCAGATACACCGTCGACATGCCTCCGATGCCGACCTGTGTCAGGATGCGGTACCGTCCCCCGACCAATGTCCCCTCAGCTACCATGACGATTGCCTTTCCACATGCGTTGCCTGTACCCCGTAGCTCCGCATGTGGCCGGATGAACGGTGCAGCCGGCTCCATGTCTTTCCCCCACTGCCAATGTACGGGCATGGCCGCCGCCGTGTCAACCAGTCCGAGGACACACCGGCCACCTGGGCCGCAAACCCCGCGTCCCGCAACGCTCCAGGAGCGACACGCCGCATATACGACGAGGGCGCACCCCATCGGGATGCGCCCTCGGTTCACCGCACGACCGTCAGCCGGCCGTATGCGGTCACAGGCTCAGATCTCGCCCAGATCGCCCAGGTCAGCGTCGGAGAAGTCGGCGCCGCCGAAGTCCTCCTGGCCGCCCTGATCGTTCAGGAAATCGTCCGGGTTGAAGTCGTCGCCGAGCTTCAGGTCGCCGAAGTCGATGCTGGAGAAGTCCACATCGCTCAGGTCGGCGTCGGAGAAGTCGGTCGCCTCGTCGCCGCCCAGACCGAAGTTCGGGTAGATCGTCTCGCGGATCGCCTTGTCCGGCTCCACCACCGCGTTGCGGTAACGGGCCAGGCCGGTGCCGGCCGGGATCAGCTTACCGATGATCACGTTCTCCTTGAGGCCCTTCAGGTCGTCTTCCTTCTGGCTCAGGGCCGCCTCGGTGAGCACGCGCGTGGTCTCCTGGAAGGAGGCCGCGGACAGCCACGAGTCGGTGGCCAGCGACGCCTTGGTGATGCCCATCAGCTCCGGACGGCCGGCGGCGGGCTTGCCGCCGTTCTTCACGGCCTCCATGTTCGCCTCGCGGAACTTCGCCTGGTCTACCAGTTCGCCCGGCAGCAGCTTGGTGTCGCCGGAGTCGATCACGGTGATGCGGCGCAGCATCTGGTGCACGATGACCTCGATGTGCTTGTCGTGGATGTCGACGCCCTGCGAACGGTACACGTTGTGCACCTCCTCCACGATATTGACCTGGGCGGCACGCGGGCCGAGGATGCGCAGGATCTTCTTGGGATCCACGGAACCCTCGATCAGCTGGGTGCCGGCCACCACGTGGTCGCCGTCCTTGACCAGCATCGGCGCGCGACGGGTCACCGGGTAGGTGATCGGCTCGACCGTGGAATCGTCCGGGGTCAGCGTGACCTGACGGCCGCGGTCGGTGTCCTCCACCTTCACGATGCCGGCGAACTCGGCGATCGGCGCCTCACCCTTCGGGGTACGGGCCTCGAACAACTCGGTGACACGGGGCAGACCCTGGGTGATGTCGGACGCCGAGGCGACGCCGCCGGAGTGGAACGAACGCAGCGTCAGCTGGGTACCAGGCTCGCCGATGGACTGGGCGGCCACGATGCCGACGGCCTCGCCGACGTCCACCAGCTTGTTGGTGGCCAGCGACCAGCCGTAGCACTTGGCGCACACGCCGCGCTTGGATTCGCAGGTCAGCACGGAGCGGGCCTTGACCTCCTCCACGCCGTGGGCCACCAGGTCGTTGAGCACATCCATCGACAGCGCGTCGCCGGCGTGGTACAGCACGGTCTCGTTGTCGGCGGGGTCGATGACGTCGGCGGCGAGCAGGCGCGAGTACGGGCCACCGTCGGCGGCCTTGACGAGCACCAGGTTGCCGTTGTCGTCACGCTCGGCGACCTTCATCGCCAGACCGCGCTTGGTGCCGCAGTCCTCCTCGCGGACGATGACCTCCTGCGAGACGTCCACGAGTCGACGGGTCAGGTAGCCCGACTCGGCGGTACGCAGTGCGGTATCGGCCAGACCCTTGCGCGCGCCGTGCTGGGAGATGAAGTACTCCAGCACGGACAGGCCGTCGCGGTAGTTCGACTTGACCGGACGGGGGATGATCTCGCCCTTCGGGTTGGCCACCAGGCCTCGCATACCCGCAATCTGGCGGATCTGCATCCAGTTGCCTCGAGCGCCGGACTGGACCATGATGTTCACGTTGTTGTCATCATGGAAGTTCTCACGCATGGCGTCGGCCACCTTGTCGGTGCACTCGGTCCACAGGTTGATGAGCTCCTGACGGCGCTCCTCGTCGGTCAACAGACCCATGTCGTACTGGGAGTTGACCTTGGATGCCTCCTCCTCGTACGAGTGGACGATGTCCTCGCGCTCCGGCGGGGCCACGATGTCGGAGTACGCCATCGTGACGCCGGACCACGGCGCGCGCGTGAAGCCCAGATCCTTCAGGGCGTCCAGCGTGGCGGCCACCTGGGCGGTGGAATAGCGGGTCGCGATGTCGTCGACGATCTTGGAGAGCTTGCCCTTGGGCACCTGCTCGTTGACGAACGGGTAGTCGGTCGGCAGGGTCTCGTTGAACAGGATGCGGCCGTAGCTGGTGGCGAACAGGACGGAACCGTCCTTGAAGCGCTCCTCGCGGACCGTGTCCGGGCTGCCCGGCTCGGCGTCCACCACCTTGAGCTCGCGCGGCTCCCAATCCTTGGGCAGCACGAAGTCCTCGGGCAGACGGATCAGCACCATGGACTGCATGTCGATCTCGTGCAGATCGAGCGCCATCTGGGCCTCGGCCAGCGAGGAGAACACGCGGCCCTGGCCCTTGGCGCCCTCGACCACGGTCGACAGGTAGTACAGGCCGAGGATCATGTCCTGGGACGGCATGGTGACGGTGTGGCCGTCGGCCGGCTTCAGGATGTTGTCGGAGGCAAGCATCAGCGTGCGGGCCTCAGCCTGGGCCTCGGCGCTCAGCGGCAGATGCACGGCCATCTGGTCGCCGTCGAAGTCGGCGTTGAACGCGGCGCAGGCCAGCGGCGGCAGGTGGATGGCCTTGCCCTCCACCAGGATCGGCTCGAATGCCTGGATGCCCAGACGGTGCAGCGTAGGCGCACGGTTGAGCAGCACCGGGTGCTCGGCGATGACCTCTTCGAGCACGCCCCACACCTCGGAGTCGCCGCGGTCCACCAGACGCTTGGCGCTCTTCATGTTCTGCGCGTAGTTCAGGTCCACCAGACGCTTGATGACGAACGGCTTGAACAGCTCCAGGGCCATCGGCTTGGGCAGACCGCACTGGTGCATGCGCAGCTCCGGGCCGACCACGATCACGGAACGGCCGGAGTAGTCCACGCGCTTACCCAGCAGGTTTTGACGGAAACGGCCCTGCTTGCCCTTGAGCATGTCGCTCAGGGACTTGAGCGGGCGGTTCGAGGCGCCGGTGACCGGGCGGCCACGACGGCCGTTGTCGAACAGCGAGTCCACGGCCTCCTGGAGCATGCGCTTCTCGTTGTTGAGCATGATCTCCGGGGCGCCGAGCTCGATGAGACGCTTCAGACGGTTGTTGCGGTTGATCACACGACGGTACAGGTCGTTCAGATCAGAGGTCGCGAAGCGGCCGCCGTCCAGCTGCACCATCGGGCGCAAATCCGGCGGGATGACCGGGATCACGTCCAGCACCATGGCCTCCGGCTTGTTGCCGGTGGTCAGGAAGGCGTTGACGACCTTCAGGCGCTTCAGGGCGCGGGCCTTGCGCTGGCCGGTGCCCGTGTCGATCTCCTCGCGCAGCTGCTTGGAGGCTGCCTCGAGGTCGAAGTCCTGCAGGCGCTTCTTGATCGCCTCGGCGCCCATGCAGCCCTCGAAGTAGTCGCCGTAGCGGTCCTGCATCTCGCGCCACAGGTCCACGTCGCCCTCCATGTCGCCGGGCTTCAAGCCCTTGAAGCGGTCGAACACGGCGGAGATGCGCTGGATCTGATCGTCGTAGCGCTGGCGGATGGCCGCCATCTCGCGCTCGGCGCTGTTGCGCAGCTTGGCCTTGGCGGCGCCCTTGGCCTCGCCGGCGGCCTCGAGCTCGGCCAGATCGGCCTCGACCTTCTTGGCGCGCTCCTCGATCTCGTTGTTGCGGCGCTTCTCCAGGTTGCCGATCTCGGTATCGAGCTCCTCCTGCAGGTCGGGCAGGTCCTGGTGACGCTGCTCGTCGTCCACCTTGGTGACCATGTACGCGGCGAAGTAGATGACCTTCTCCAGGTCCTTCGGCGCGATGTCCAGCAGGTAGCCCAGGCGGCTCGGCACGCCCTTGAAGAACCAGATGTGGGTCACCGGGGCGGCCAGCTCGATATGGCCCATGCGCTCACGGCGGACGCGGGACTTGGTGACCTCCACGCCGCATCGCTCGCACACGATGCCCTTGAAGCGCACGCGCTTGTACTTGCCGCAGGCGCACTCCCAGTCGCGGGTCGGGCCGAAGATCTGCTCGCCGAACAGACCGTCCTTCTCCGGCTTCAGGGTGCGGTAGTTGATGGTTTCGGGCTTCTTGACCTCGCCGTAGCTCCAGCTGCGGATGTCGTCGGCGGTGGCCAGGCCGATCCTCAGTTTGTCAAATGCGTTGACGTCCAGCACTTGTATTCCTGTCTATTGAAGTTGTGTTTCTTGACGTTCATGGGGCCGCCGGCCGGCTTGTGGCCGGCGACCCGGGGAATCACTGGTATTCGGGCTCCTCGACGGCCTGGTCCTCCTTGGCGGCGGCGTCGGGGCGCGCGCCGATGTTGAAGCCCAGATCGTCGGAGGCAGACATCGGATCGTCGTCCTCGTCCTTCATGTCGATGGCCTGGCCTTCGGCGTTGAGCACCTCGACATTCAGCGACAGGGACTGCATCTCCTTCAACAGCACCTTGAACGACTCGGGGATGCCCGCCGGCGGCAGGTTCTCGCCCTTGACGATGGCACCGTAGGCACGCACGCGGCCGTCCACGTCATCCGACTTGGTGGTCATCATCTCGTGCAGCGTGTAGGCGGCGCCGTATGCCTCAAGGGCCCACACCTCCATCTCGCCGAAGCGCTGACCGCCGAACTGGGCCTTGCCGCCCAGCGGCTGCTGGGTGATCATCGAGTACGGACCGGTGGAACGGGCGTGAATCTTGTCGTCGACCAGGTGGTGCAGCTTCAGCATGTACATGTAGCCCACCGAGATCGGCTTGGGGAACGGTTCGCCGGTACGGCCGTCGAACAGCGTGGCCTTGCCGTTCTCGCCGACGAGCTTGTTGCCGTCGCGGTCGGGCAGCGTGTTCTTGAGCAGGCCGTGCAGGACCTCCTGCTTGACGCCGTCGAACACCGGGGTGGCCACCGGGGTGCCCGGCTCGCCCTTCTCGGCGCCCTTGGGCACGTACTTCTTCCATTCGGCCTCAAGCTCCGGATCGACCGTGATGTCCCAGCCGGCGTGGGCCACCCAGCCCAGATGCATCTCCAGCACCTGGCCCAGGTTCATTCGGCTCGGCACGCCCAGCGGGTTGAGCATGATGTCGACCGGGGTGCCGTCCGCCAGGAACGGCATGTCCTCCTCCGGCAGGATGCGGGAGATGACGCCCTTGTTGCCGTGACGACCCGCGAGCTTGTCGCCCTGGGTGATCTTACGGTGCTGGGCGATGTACACGCGCACGGTC
>SAMEA3387449__coassemble_2003_pt1 | contig 9183 bp, 9 predicted proteins | sample SAMEA3387449__metabat2_low_PE_011 | metagenome-assembled genome bin SAMEA3387449 (sample SAMEA3387449) | Felis catus | biome: Faeces | place: United Kingdom | collected 2012
CTGAACATACGAGAAACCTTTCGCTCAGTCTCCAAGAAAACGTCCGCAGCCCCCACCTTCTACTCCACGTTTACCACGCAGTTGTCCAGCAAACAGTACGGCATGCAGGTGGAAGGGAAAACCTGGAAGTATCGGGATATCTACGAACAGTTCCTGCAGCGGCGTGCGAAGCATCCGAATGCGCTGTTCATCTGGTCAGGCGACTATCCGACCTACCAGGAGAATGGCACCACGGACTTCTACGTCATTCTGTCGGGCGAAGGATTCGGCAGCGCCGCGGACGCCACCGCATGGTGCCCGGCCAACGGGTACAGCACCGATGACTGCATAGCCGTGGATCTGCAGTAGCGGGTGGCGTGCTGCGCGGAAGCGGCGCGGGGACGCCGGTATCGGGCATGCCTCAATGTCTGTGCCGCGGGTTATCCTTGCACGGTTGCCCGCAGAGTATCTGCGGATAACACGCAAACACACTCCTGCCACGGAAGGTCCGTGGCCGAATAGTCCGAAGGAGGTGGGTGATGTCTGCGCATAAGTACGAACTGATGTTCATTGCCGATCCTGAGCTGGATGAGCGCGGTCTGAAGAAGCTGACCGAGCAGTATCTGGAGATCGTCACCAACGAGGGCGGTTCCGTCGAGAATATCGACATCTGGGGCCGTCGCAAGCTCGCCTATGAGATCGCCGGCAAGACCGAGGGCAACTACGTGGTGGTCAACTACACCTGCGAGCCCGCCACGAGCAACGAGCTCGATCGTGTGCTCAACCTCAACGAATCCGTGATCCGTACGAAGATCCTTCGTAAGGACGTCAAGTAAGTCGTCAATACGGCGCAACCAAGCTGGAATATTTAGGTATTAGGTAAGAAGGCACGACATGGCAGGCGAGACCGTCATCACCGTCATCGGTAACCTCACCGCGGACCCCGAGCTGCGCACCATCGGCAGCGGTGCTTCCGTGGCGAGCTTCACCATCGCCTCGACCCCGCGCACGTTCAACCGGCAGTCCGGACAGTGGGAGGACGGGCAGGCGCTCTTCATGCGCTGCTCGGCCTGGCGTGAACTCGCCGACCACTGCGCCCAGTCGCTGACCAAGGGCATGCGCGTCATCGCACAGGGCCGTCTGCAGCAGCGTTCGTATCAGGCGAACGACGGCACCAACCGCACCGTCGTGGAGATGCAGGTCGACGAGATCGGCCCGTCGCTGCGCTACGCCACCGCCCAGGTCACCCGTCAGAGCTCCGGCTTCTCGGGTGGCAATCGTGGCGGATTCGGCGGAGGTAACAACGGCGGATTCCAGAACAACGGTGGGTATCAGGGCGGTGCCGGGTACTCCGGCGGAGCCTCCTACCAGAGCGGTGGGTACCAGGGGGGCGCCTCTTCGGCGCCCATGGCCGCACAGTCCGGTCCGGCCGTCGATCCGTGGAGCGATGCCGGTTCCGGCTCCTCCTTCTCGTCGTTCGGGGCCACGTCCGATTTCGGCGGCGACTCCGAGGAACCCGAGTTCTAAACCGTACCTTCCAATACGCATCATTGCGCTGAATCAGTTGTAAGGAGAACATCACAATGTCACGCAAGAGGCCGCAGCCGCCGGTCAAGCCGTTCAAGAAGAAGCCGAACCCGCTGAAGGCTGCCAAGGTTACCGAGATCGATTACAAGGACGTTGCGCTGCTGCGCAAGTTCATCTCCGATCGCGGCAAGATCCGTTCCCGTCGTATCACCGGTGTCACCGTGCAGGAGCAGCGCGAGATCTCGAAGGCCATCAAGAACGCCCGTGAGATGGCTCTGCTGCCGTACGCCACTTCGGGTCGCTGATCTGGATTAGGAGGATTGCATCATGGCTGAAACCAAGGTTATTCTCACCCAGACCGTCTCCAACCTCGGCCAGTCCGGTGACGTGGTCACCGTCAAGGCCGGCTACGCGCGCAACTACCTGATCCCGCAGGGCATGGCCTTCGCGTGGACCAAGGGTGCCGCCGCCCAGATCGAGGCCATGCGTCGCGCCCGTCTGGCCAAGGCCGTCGCCACCCGCGAGGATGCCGTCGCCGCCAAGGCCGCCATCGAGGGCACGACCGTTGAGATCGCCGCCAAGGTGTCCGAGTCCGGCAAGCTGTTCGGTGGCATCTCCGCCGACGCGATCGCCAAGGCTCTGGCCGACAAGGCTGCCGTCGATCCGAAGGCCATTGAGGTCGAGGTCATCAAGACCACCGGCGAGTTCCCCGCCACCGTGGCTCTGCACCCGGAGATCACCGCTTCCTTCACCGTGAAGGTTGTGGCTGAGTAAGACCCGGTCACTAGGCTGAAACGAGTCTGAGCTTAAGCATTCGACCCCGCTGTTCGCCGCTTTTGCACGGCGGACGGCGGGGTTTGTCATTATGGCGCGTGCGGGGGGATGCATCGACAGGCCGGCTTGACGCGGCATTTGATGGCAAATCATGAAGCGCGACACGCCGAAGCTTGCGAGTCGGTGAATTCTGAGTATAGTAATCACTCGGCTCAAGAAAACAGATGAGCCGCTGAGCAAGCCCCTTTAGCTCAGTTGGTTAGAGCAGCTGACTCTTAATCAGCGTGTCCAGGGTTCGAGTCCCTGAGGGGGCACCCGCAAGGTCCCGACCGTTCGCGGTCGGGACCTTTTCGTATTCATATACCATACGAGCCCTGGGCTCTCGTCCAACATGAGTATGAGCAACGTGCGGGCGATGGATTGGAGCGTCTATGAGCAGACTTGTGGATTGGCTGGTGCGGGAGCGCAGCGAACGGGTGTCTCATGGGTTGTACTACAACACGCAGATCGCCATGGGGTACAATTCGAACCACATGGAGGGCTCCACGCTGACCCCGGAGCAGACGGCCCAGCTGTTCACTACCGGTTCGGTGCTGGCGGATGGGCCGGATGACATCATCCGCGCCGATGACGTCATCGAGATGGGCAATCACTTCCGCATGTTTGACTGGATGCTTGATCATGTCGACGATCCGGTTGATAAGACCATGGTCTGCACGATGCAGTCGATCCTGAAACGTGGCACCAGCCAGGAATCGAATCCGGACAGGAATATCGGCGGATACAAGATTCTGCCGAATGTGATCAGTGAGATCGAACAGATCCATACCGTTCTCCCCGCTGACGTGCCGGCCGCCATGAATGTGGTCTACGAGCTATACCGGAATCTTACGGATGACCCCTATGCGATCGCGAAGGCCCACTGGATGTTCGAATCCACGCACCCGTTGTCGGACGGCAACGGTCGCGTCGGCAGGATGATCATGTTCAAGGAACTGCTGCGTATCGATACGGTGCCGGTTGTGGTTCGCGACTCGCAGAAGCTGCTGTACTATCGCGGTCTGCGTAACTTTTCTGGTGAGCCTGGCTATCTGGTCGATACGCTGCTGTCCGAGCGCGATTACTATCGGGGCCGATTCATCGAGCAACTTGCCCCCGGCCGCATCGAGTACACGTATGTGGACACCTGGGATCGGACTCCCATCGAGCGGCGTCATACTGCGCAGCCGGCGCATAACCCCTTCGTCAAGGATCACTGGGATACCGTTGATGTGTACCAGCGGGTTGACCCGTCTTCCATCGAGCCGGATGCCGCCTGACGGCCAGGTTGTGCCTCGTACAGCGGGCGAGGTAAGGTAATCGATGTTCTTTAGGCGCCGAACGAAGTCTCGTCGCCTGTAATACGAGAGTATCGAGAGAAACCAAAGGATCCGCATGGAATACTCGCTCTTTACCAAATTGGCAGCCGAATTCATCGGCACGGCCGTCCTCATGGTGTTCGGCAACGGCGCCGTGGCGAACGTGGAACTGAAAAACACCAAAGGCCATCACGCCGGCTGGCTGACCATCGCCATGGGCTACGGCTTCGGCGTCATGTTCCCCGTGCTCATGTTCGGCGGCGTCTCCGGCGCGCACATCAACCCGGCCATGACGCTGGCCCAGGCCATCAACGGCATGTTCCCCTGGGGCGAAGTGCTCCCGTATATCATCGCCCAGCTGCTCGGCGCGCTCGTGGGCCAGCTGATCGTGTTCGTGACCTATTACCCGCACTATCGCGACACCGAGGAGCCGGAGGCCATCTTCGGCACCTTCAGCACCACCGACGCCTACAACTCGAAGGTCAACTACTTCGTCAACGAGTTCTTCGGCACGCTGATGCTCGTGCTTGGCGCGCTGTGCTGCCTGAGCCTGCCGTGGGGTGCGGCGAATCCGGCCGCCGCGGCGATTGTGGTCGGCTTCATCGTGTGGGGTCTGGTGACCTCGATGGGCGGCCCGACCGGCCCCGGCCTGAACCCCGCCCGCGACCTGATGCCGCGACTGCTGCACCAGCTGCTGCCGATCCCGCACAAGGGTTCCTCGCGCTGGGGCGAGGCCTGGATCCCGGTGGTCGCCCCGATCCTGGGCGCGATCGTCGGCGCGTGGCTGTTCTGCACGCTGTTCGCCTGATCGAACAGGTTCCTGTTATGGTGGCCTGGCGGGGCTGCCGCGCTAAATATGCGTTGTGCATTTAGCTGCGGCGGCCCCGCCGGGTCTTTTTGATGTAGGACTGTGGTTGTTATGCGTCAAAAGGACCTCTGGACCTGCTGTAAAAGGTCCTTTTGATGCAGGTTGTGCGGCATTGCGCGTCAAAAGGATCATAGGCCGCATGCCAGCGAGCGGACGTCTATACTGGATTCGGCGTGAGAGTTTCGAGGAGGTGTGTGGCGTGAACGCTGACAAGCCTGCAAATGGAGGCGGCAAGCCCGGCAGCGGCAAGCCCGGCTCCAACGCCAGCACCGTTATTCGAGCTGTCCGCGATTGGTTCGCCGGCGCCCTGTATGTGCTGACCCATAAGGTGTGGCCCGCCGTCCGCTCCTTCACAACCCGCACGGTCGACGCCATCGGTCGCGTCCTGCGACGGGGAGCGGCCCAGCTGGGGCCGATCGCAGTCCGTGCGACTGGGGCCATCCGTTCCGCCGCGATCCGCGCGGGCGGCGCCATCGCTCGCGCTGCTCGACACATCGTTTCGCTGGGATCTCAAGTGATTAGGGACCTGCGCCCGTCGGCCACGTCTGCGGACCCCGCAGCCACGTCCGACGGTGTGACATCCGATGGTGTGACGTCCGATGGTGTGACGTCCGCCGGTAATGCCAAGTCGTCTGCTGCCAACAACGCCGCCAAATCATCCGCCGGCAAATCTCACGTCTATCTGGTCCGTCGCATCGTGGTCTTCGGTTCGGCCGCGCTGGTTGTTCTCGCCATCGTGCTCGGTATCGTCTTCGGCGTACGCGCCCTAGCCGGCAACGGCGGCGCCGGCGCCAACGATGCCGGATCTTCAACGCAGTCGCAGGCCGCCGGTGACGCGGGCGACCACGGTTCTTCCGGTTCCGGTTCCGGCAAGGACAACACAGACAACAAGGACAACACAGACTCCTCCGGCCAGCAGTCCGCCCCCGAACCGCTGACCGCCGACGAACGCGCCGACATCCTCGCCAAAGCCGAGCAAACCGCATCTGAAAGCGGCAACGGGGTCATCACGTACACGTATTGCGTCGCTTCCAGGGGTGAGGTCGGCGACCTGACCGAGTTCGCCAACATGGTCTTCTCCACCCTCAACGACCCCCGTGGCTGGCCCCGCGCCGGCGTCATCTTCCAGGAAAACGAAGGCGCCGATCCCAACACCGACCCCAACGCCTGCAGCATGACCCTCACCCTGGCCGCCGCCGACCAGATGACGTCGTTCTCCACCGAATGCAGCGACGAGTACAGCTGCCGCGTCGGCAACGACGTCATCATCAACATCGACCGCTGGAACAACGCCACCGAGGGCTGGCTCAACGCTGGCGGCACCGTGGAACGCTACCGTACGATGGTCATCAACCACGAGGTCGGCCATCGCCTGGGGCACCTCGACAACGAGCTGACCTGCCCCGCCGTCAACCAACCCGCCCCGCTCATGCAACAGCAGTCGATGGACCTGCTCGGCTGCGTGCCCAACGAATGGCCGTTGGACGAGGAATTGTGGGTGAGCGAGTGAACGCCGCCCCCATAACCGGTCGCCTGGCCCCCTCGCCGACGGGTCGCATGCACCTGGGCAACGCGTACGCGGCGCTCGCCGCCTGGCTGGGCGCGCGTGCCGCGGGAGGGCGTGTGCTGCTACGCATCGAGGACATCGACGCCCCGCGCGTGGTCAAGGACGCGGACCGTTGGATTATGGACGATCTGACGTGGCTGGGGCTGGATTGGGACGGCGACGCGGTCTACCAGTCGCAGCGGTTGGATACATACGAGGAGGCGCTGCGGCGGCTGCGGGAACAGGGGCTGGTGTACCCGTGCTTCTGCTCGCGCGCGGACATCCGCGCCGCATCCGCGCCGAATGAGGGCGACGGGTTCCTGATCTACCCGGGCACATGCCGCAGGCTGCCTGCGGCGGAGCGGGAGTCGCGCGTGGCCCGAGGTGATCGGCATTCCTGGCGTCTGGCCGTGCCGGATGCATATGCGGACCCGGACCCTGACACATCCGTCATGTCGGAACACGCGGACTCTGACATATCTCGTGTGGACCGCGCTGCGTGCGATGCGCCGACCGAGGGACTGCCGCGCGTGGTATGTTTCGACGATCGCGTGTTCGGGCCGCAACGCTTCGATCTGCCGCGGCAGTTGGGCGACGTGGTGGTGCGTCGTTCCGATGGGCTGTTCGCCTACCAGCTGGCGGTGAGCGTGGATGACATGGCGATGGGCGTGACGCAGATTGTGCGCGGGCGCGACCTGCTGCGGTCCACGGCGATTCAGTTGTATGTGCGGCGATGCTTGGGGTCGGCTGATATGCCGGAGTTTGCGCACCTGCCGCTGATCGACGCGGCCGATGGGCGGCGGATGGCGAAGCGGCTGAACTCGCTGGATTTGGGGGCGATGCGCGAGCGTGGCGACGACCCGCGTGCCGTGGTCGGCTACTGCGCGTGGCTGCTGCGATTGGTGGATGAGTCGCGGCCGATGACGCCGCAGGAGCTGCTGCCGTTGTTCTCCTGGGAAGCGGTGGCAGCGGATACCGCCGACCGCGTGGCGGATGGTGGGTCGCTGTTCCGCTGAGCTCTCGTGTGGCGCGGTCGGGACACGCCCGGTCTGTACGAACTCTGACACTTTGTGACCGTGATCTAAGTCTCAGAACGGCGGATTATAGCCATTCCTGAACTTGTGTCACAGTCGTGTTGCATCAGAGTCCGTAGAGGCCGGGTGAACTGGCCTGGTTTTTGTTCCGTCCTTACAGTGAGGCGGCTTGTGCCGTCTGGTGTTCATGGTACTCGTTCTCGACCTGCTGTGGTGTCTTGTAATCCAGGGAAGCGTGCAGTCGCTTCGTGTTCCACCACGAGACCCACTGGAACGTGGCCAGTTCCAGCTCGCCCAGAGTACGGAACGGCTTGCCGCGCCAGACGAGCCCGGTCTGGTACGCGCCGTTGACGCCCTCGGCCATGGCGTTGTCGTACGAGTCGCCGACCGTGCCGGTGGACGGGAGCATCCCGTACTCCGGAACGCGCGTGGTGCACACCGTGCCGATGTACCGCGCACCGTGATCGCCGTGGCGCACGAGTCCCTGCGTGCCGCCATGCCTCGACGCCCGGGAGATCGCCTGCTCCAACGCCTGCAGGGGCGGTTCCCGCGTGCCCATGCCCGTGGCGCACGCCCATCCGACGATGCGGCGCGCGTACACGTCGGTGACGAACGCCGTATACGCGAACCGGCCGTCGGCCACGCGCGCGTAGGTGATGTCGGCTACGTGCAGCCGGTTCGGCGCGCACGCCCGGAACCCGCGCTCCACGAGGTCGGGCCTGCCGCCCGTGCCCTTGGCGGGACGCGTGGTCACGGGCGTGCGTCCGCGGCGCACGCCCCTGATGCCCGGTTCGCGCATGATCCGGGCGACCCGGTCGCGGCCGATCCCGGTCCATCCCTGCGCCGGCAGCCGGGCGTGCATCTTCCTGTACCCGTACACGGCCATGAAGAAGCCCGAGTGGATCTGCATGATGTCGCGAGCCGGAGCCTCGTGACGCGCGGTCGTGCGGCCTACAGGTCGTTTCCCGAACCGTCGGTAGCCGCGTGGCGTGACGAACCCGCAGTCCAGGGCCGCGGACGGGACCCGGCAGATCGGCCCGACCCCGAAACGATCCCGACACTCGTCGATGCACGCGGCCATCAGGGCCGTGTCGGGTCGGGCCTTGCCGCGAAAAAGCCGATGCCGTCGTCAGGATGTCGTTCGCCCTGCGCGGTTCGGCGACCTCCTTGCGCAGGCGCCTGAGCTCCTCCAGCGTGGCCTGCGCGTCCTGCGCGGACTGCGCGACCGCGGCACCGTCGGCCTGGTTGCGCCAGCGGCGCAGTGTCTCGGGAGCCACGCCCAGGTTCCCGGCGACCTGTGCCAGGGCTCGTGTCTCGGATGAATGCGAGTCCCGTGACTCCGCCAGCAGCCCGACGGCCTTCTCCCGGAACTCCGGTGTATAACGCACGCCCTTGCCCATGATTCCATCATCCCCCCATCGAGTCAGGGGAAACGCGGAACAAAAACCAGGTCATATCAGGGAACCACGGGAACGAGGTGCGAACATGGCTCAGCATAAAGGCTCGCTGGGAGGCGGCGTCTTCAGCATCCGCGAGGTCGAGTATCTGGAATCCCTGCCGGCCGTGGATCGCGTGCGCAGCGGTCGCATCGTCTACAATGACGCCTTCAAGCGCGACTGCATCCGTCGGTATCGCAACGGCGAATCTCCCGCCGAGATCTTCCGCAGCGCGGGCCTCGACTCCGCGCTGATCGGCTACAAACGCATCGAGCGCAGCATCGCCCGCTGGAAGGCCACCCTGGGCGATGACGGTGCCCCGCCCACGGTCCCCTCGCCCTTCATCGTTTCGACCGACAGCCGATGGAACCCGTCGCAGCGTCGTCGTCTCAACTCAGTGTCCGCCCAGCCGGATCGCCGCTACCGGTACGTCGACGACACCGCCGACACCGTGTCCATCGGCCCGTCCGAACCGCGGCAGCAGACTATGCCCGAGCCTGACCCGCGCAACCTCATCATCGCCCAGCAGGCCCGCCGCATCCAGGAACTCGAAATCGAAATCAGTGAGCTGAAACGCGCGCGCCGCGACACGACCGAAAACGTGATAGGGGGGTGTCCCTATGTAATTTGTCAAGTGCGTCTGGTGCCGGGGTGTGTCGTG
>SAMEA3387449__coassemble_2090_pt1 | contig 8575 bp, 5 predicted proteins | sample SAMEA3387449__metabat2_low_PE_011 | metagenome-assembled genome bin SAMEA3387449 (sample SAMEA3387449) | Felis catus | biome: Faeces | place: United Kingdom | collected 2012
CGAGGGCGACGGTGCGTGCGAAGCGGTTGGAGTCGCCGGGCACGAACGTGTCGAACGTCGCATTCTTATTCAGATGCGTCTCCGGATCCATGGGAGACCATGGATGGGGAGCAGGGACGCTCCCGTGTTGATTCATAGGTGCCGTCGTCATCGTGACCAACTCCTTTCCGTTCTGCCGCATGCCCGCGGTCGTGGCGCTGTATGGTGCGCACTATTGTTGGCTCACACACGCGGAATCGGTACATATCTACCATCGGTGCGTGTCGGGTGGAGACTGGAGCAACGGTTATCGTGGACCTACTGAGGTAAGGTGGAACCTATGGCTGGATCAGGTAGTGACTTCGTGCAACTGCACAACCATACGCATTACTCGTTGCTGGACGGTGCGTCCAAGATTCCCGACTTGGTGCGGCGCACCAAGGAGCTGGGCATGACGGCCGTCGGCATCGCCGACCACGGCAATATGCACGGTGCGTACGAGATGTGGAGCGAGGCCGTCAAGGTCGGTGTCAAACCGATCATCGGCATCGAGGCTTATACCACGCCGGAAACCGCCAGGCAGGACAAGACCCGCGTGCATTGGGGCACCGAGGCGCAGCGCTCCGACGACGTGTCCGGCGGCGGCCTGATCGCCCACCTGACATTGTGGGCGGAAACCGATGAAGGCTTGAAGAACCTGTTGAAGGCATCCTCGGTGGCCAATCTCGAAGGCCGCGTGATGCGCTATCCGCGTATGGACAACGAGGTGCTCTCCACCTATTCCAAGGGCGTGATCTGCGGTTCGGGCTGTCCTTCGGGCATCATCCAGACCCGTCTGCGCCTCGGTCAGTTCGATGAGGCATTGCGCTACGCCGGCGAACTGCAGGACATCTACGGCCGTGACAACTTCTACATCGAACTGATGGACCACGGTCTGAAGATCGAAACCCAGGTGACCAATGAACTCCTGGACATCGCCAAACGGCTCAACGCGCCGCTGTTGGCCACGAACGACTCCCATTACGTGCTGGAGGAGGATCGCGGCGCACAGGACGCGATGCTGTGCATCAACTCCGGTTCGCGGCTGGATGACCCCGACCGTTTCAAATTCGACGGTTCCGGCTACTACCTGAAATCCGCCGAGGAGATGCGTGCGCTGTTCAAGGACCTGCCCGAGGCATGTGACAACACAATCGAGGTGGCCGAACGCTGCAACGTGATGTTCGACGACGGCGAGGACGGCGCTTTCATGCCGCAGTTCGCCTGCCCGGAAGGCTGGGACGAGACCTCGCTGTTCCTCAAGCAGGTGGAGGAGGGCCTGGAGAAGCGCTACAAGGGCAATGTGCCGATGGATGTGCTGAAGCAGGCCGACTACGAGTGCGGCGTGATCTGCCAGATGCAGTTCTGCGGCTACTTCCTGGTTGTCTCCGACTACATCAACTGGGCGAAGAACAACGGCGTGATGGTCGGCCCCGGCCGTGGCTCCGCCGCAGGCTCGATGGTCGCCTACGCCATGGGCATCACCGAACTCGACCCGTTGCAGCATGGCCTGATCTTCGAACGGTTCCTGAACCCCGAACGTGTGTCCCTGCCGGATATCGATACCGATTTCGACCCGGAAGGACGCATGCGTGTGCTGGAATACGTGGCCGACAAGTATGGTCATGACAAGGTGGCCCAGTGCGTGATCTACGGCACCATCAAGACCAAGCAGGCGTTGAAGGATTCGGCCCGCATCATGGGGTACGAATTCTCCGTCGGCGAGCATGTCACCAAGGCGCTTCCGCCGAGCAAGAACGGTAAGGACGCCAGCCTCAAGGAGATCTTCGACCCGACATCGAAGCGGTACGCGGAGGCGCGCGAGTTCCGCGAGATGTACGAGTCCGAACCGGATGCGCACCGCATCATCGATGAGGCCAAAGGCATCGAGGGCCTGATCCGTCAGACCGGTGTGCATGCCTGCGCCACTATCATGGGCTCCGAGCCGATCACCGACACGTCGCCGTTGCTGGAACGCACCGATGGCACGGTCACCACCACCTTCGAATACCACACCTGCGAAACGCTGGGTCTGGTCAAGATGGACTTCCTGGGCCTGTCCAATCTCACGGTCATCCGGGATACGCTGCGCAACATCGAGCGCAACGGCAAGCCAGCCATCGACTACCGAGAGATTCCGCTGGACGACAAGGAGACCTACCAGCTGCTGTCGCGCGGCGATACGCTGGGCGTCTTCCAGCTCGATTCCGACGGTATGCGTTCGCTGCTCAAAAGCCTCAAGCCGGATAACTTCAACGACATCTCGGCACTGATTGCCCTGTATCGACCGGGCCCGATGGATGTCGATTCGCACAACAACTACGCCAAGCGCAAGAACGGCCTGCAGAAGATCACGCCGATCCATCCGGAGGTGGCCGAGGCGTTGGCCCCCGTGCTGGACGAGACCTATGGCCTGATTGTGTATCAGGAGCAGGTGCAGTCGTCCGCGCGTATCCTGGCCGGATATTCGCTCGGCCGAGCCGACGTGCTGCGTCGAGCCATGGGCAAGAAGAAACCCGAGGTGCTGGCCAAGGAGCAGGTGCCGTTCTTCGCGGGCATGAAGGAGCACGGCTATTCCGAGGAGGCGGCCCAGGCCGTCTGGGACATCTTCGTGCCGTTCGCCGGGTACGCGTTCAACAAATCGCATTCCGCCGCATACGGTCTGATCTCCTACTGGACCGCGTATCTGAAGACCCACTATCCGGTGGAGTTCATGGCGGCCCTGCTGCAGAACGAACGTACCAACAAGGACAAGACGGCGCTGTATCTGGGCGAGGCCAGGCGTATGGGCATCCAGGTGCTGCCGCCCGATGTGAACGAATCGGTGTTGGAGTACTCCGCCGTCGGCGATGTCGTCCGTTTCGGCCTGGGCGCGATCCGCAACGTCGGCGATCAGCCGGTGGCCGACATCATCGCCGAGCGCAGCGGCCCGCGGGGCAAGTTCGTCAACTTCATGGACTTCATCCGTCGTGTGCCGTTGAGCGCGTTGAACCGGCGTCTGGTCGAATCCCTGATCAAGGCCGGTGCCTTCGACTCCATCGACCCGAACCGCAGGGCGTTGTACCAGATTCATGAGGCGGCCATCGACTCGGTGGTCGGGCTCAAGCGCAAGCAGGCGGAGGGTCAGTTCGACCTGTTCTCCGATGTCGACGGCGGCGATGCCGAGGATATGGGCGATGCCGGTGTCACCGTGCCGGACGTGGAGGAGTGGGACAAGAAGACCAAGCTCAACTTCGAGCGCGAGATGCTGGGCCTGTATGTGTCCGACCATCCCCTGAGCGGCATGCAGGCCGTGCTTGCCAGTCTGCGGGAGATGTCGATCGCGCATCTGATCGACCGCGCTAAGACCATGCCCGACCGCATGCAGGTCACCATCGCGGGCCTCGTGACCGGCGTGGACCGGCGCGTGTCCAAGAAGGGCAATGCATGGGCCATCGTCACGATCGAGGACATGGAAAGCTCGATCCAATGCATGTTCTTCGGCAAGGTGTACGAGGCGGCGGCCGCCGATCTGGCCATCGACACCGTGGTGCGCATCCGCGGCATGGTGGAGGTGCGTGACGAGAGCGTGAGCCTGCGAGCCACCGAGATGGATGTGCCGACGTTGGAGGCGGTGGACGAACGTCCGCTCGTCATCACGCTGCCGCAGGTGGCGCTCAACCGCGCCCATGTCATGCAGCTGGGGCAGATCCTGACCAATCACCCCGGCTACTGCGAGGTCAAGCTCGCCATCGTGGACGACAAGGGCAACGCGCAGGTGCTGACCTTCGGCGACCGGTTCCGCGTCAAACGCGACACCTCGCTGTTCGCCGAGATCAAGATCCTCTTCGGTCCTAGCTGTCTGCCTGCGGCGTAGCCTGGCGTAGCGGTCAGACAACTCCGGTGAGGATGCGTGCGATGGCGTCGCGCGCATCCTCACGCGTGCGTTCCACGGATGGATGCGGAACGGCCATCGCTCGGTGGATGGTGATGCCCTCGATGACGTCATCCAGCAGTTTGGCTGTCTGCGGGTCGAAGAACGGTGCCATGGAGGTCAGGACGGTTCTGGTCCACTCCGTCATGATGTCCCGAAACCGCGGTTTTCGTGCGGCGATGGCATAGAGCTCCAGGTTAATGACCATGTCCCGGTGGGTGCCCAGCAGATCGTCGGCGATGGTCTCCGCGATCGCCTCGCAGGCGTCATCGCGGGTGTGCGCCTGCTCCATGCGTGTGCGGAACCGTTCGGCCGCTTGCCGTGCGTAATGGGAGAACGCCTGGAAGATCAAGTCGTCGAATCCGTCGAAATGGTAGGTCATCGACCCGAGCGGCACATCGGCCGCCTCGGCGACGACGCGGTGCGAGGTCCCCGCCACGCCGCGCTCGGCGATGACATCAAGGCAGGCGTCGATGATGCGCTGTCTGCGGTTCGGGTCGACGCGTCGCGTGCGCCGGACGGGCGTGGTCGCATCGCGGCCCGTTGCGGGAATCGTTGCCTGATCGTCGTTTGTCGGCGTGTCCTGATGTCGCATAAGTACAATCGTACACAACCGGTTATGTACGAACGTACATAGTTGGAATGTGAAGGTATGTCGGCCGTCGTGACGATGCAATCGCGATGGTCTTGTGAAGCTGCAATGGAGGCAACAATGACGCAGATGATGGCTGATACCGCCGATATGACCGAAATCGGCCGCGGCGAGTGGATGCGGATGGTCAATGGCGAGGTCTACGAGGATACGAATCCGGAGATTGAACGCAAGCGCGCTCAGGCCAAGCGTTTGTTCACCGAGTACAACCGCACTGATTACGAAGAGGTCCAGCATCGTCGGGAACTGATGGAGAAGCTGTTCGCCTCCGTGGGCGAGGATGTGTTCATCGAACCGAATTTCCGCTGCGAGGTCGGGCGCAACATCACCATCGGGTCGCACGCCTACATCAACTTCGATTGCGTCATGCTTGATAACGGTCCGATCACTATTGGCGATTACGTATGGATCGCCCCGATGGTCGGGTTGTTCACCGTGAACCATGCCCTCGACTTCGAGGAACGAAAGGCGGGCGCATGCCGGGCCAAGCCGATCGTTATCGGTGATGGTGTCTGGCTCGGCGGGCATGTGACGGTTCTTGGTGGTGTCGCCATCGGCGAGGGGGCGGTGATCGGCGCCGGTTCCGTCGTCACGCGCGACATCCCGCCGCACACCATCGCCGTGGGTAATCCGGCTCGCGTGGTCCGCGAGATCACCGAAGCCGATCGCACGGGGTACATCGAGCGGCTTCGCGCCCGTGACGCGGTGGTCAAGGACTGATTGGCGATCATCACCTGTATGGCTCGGCCTTGATGCAATGTGACCGGAACATCAGTGATAGGAAGGACAACGCAATGGAATTCCAGTGGCTGAATGAATCGGAGATGACCGAGCGGGACGGCGTAATCAGCATCCTCGCTCCGGAGCACACCGATTTCTTCTGCAACAGCGGTGCGGAGGCGGAGGAGGGCGACGCGGTGCCCGACTCGCTGTGCAACGCGCCGTTCTACTACACCGAGGTCGAGGGCGATTTCGTGCTGCGAGTCAAGGTGTCGCACGATTTCAAGCAGACTTATGACTCCTGCTCGATCATGGTATTCAAGGACCTGACCCACTGGGCCAAGGCATGTTTCGAACTGACCGACTTCGGCACCCGCGCCATGGTCAGCGTGGTGACCAAGGGCGTCTCCGACGACGCCAATGGCCCCAATGTGGACGCCGACGCGGTCTGGCTGCAGATGTGCCGCAAGGGTGACGCCTTCGCCTTCCACTATTCGCTGGACGGCGAGCATTACTACATGATGCGCTTCTTCACGCTCGACGCCGGCAAGGTGGCCAAGGTCGGTCTGCTGGCGCAGGCGCCGACCGGCGAGGGTGGCGAGCGTCGCTACGAGCACCTGTCGATCGAGCATCGCACCGTGGCCAACATCCGCATGGGGGAGTGACATCCGTCGCAGAGCGAGCATGATACGGGAGCTTGGTGCGAACATGGCGTCCCCGCAAGGATCGTTTCTTGCGGGGACGCCATTGCGTTTTGGGACTATGGAAACCAAACGTGGTGTTTGAGGATGCCGTGGGGCATTCGTGCATGGACGTTTTGGGACATCCATTCAGGGGATGGTCTGTTCGAATTGGACGTCATCCATCGGGGATTCGGGGATATCACGCACTGTTCACCAAGGCGTAACCCCTATCACGCGTTCCTCGAACCGGTTCGCTGATAGAACGGGTTGTCCGTTGCATGACCCAGCCGACAGGGGTCATGGTTCGATTTCAACAATCCGGCGGATGCGGGTGCAGATCATGCCCGGCAAGAGGGACACAATGAGACCATTGTGAACAAGCAGTCGAAGATGCGTCGGGCGTTGGGCTCGGGCGTGGCCGGTGTGGCCGCCCTGGCGATGTTGGCGACGGGCACGGCCCATGCCGCGAACGGCACCTACTACAGCAGCAAGCAGCCGTACATCGTTCCCCAGCAGGCACTTGACATGAGCTACTCCGCCGCGCCGGAAGGCTACACGATCACCTACACCGAGATGCTCGCCCGCCACGGTTCCCGCGGCCTGTCCAGCTACAAGTACGACGCGCTGCTGATGAAGATGGCTGAAACCGCCAAAGCTGAAGATGGCTTTGTCGACAAAGAGACCGGTGAGAAGTTCATCAAGAATCTGGAAGCGATCACCGCGGCCAATGTGGACAACGGCTACGGCATGCTGACCGGCCAAGGGGAATCCCAGCATCAGGGCATCGGCGAGCGTGCCTATAAGCGCAACCAGACGTTGTTCGACCAGGCCGCTGCCGATGGCGAGAAGATTGAATACGAGTCTTCCGGTGAGGCCCGTGCCACCGAATCCGGCGAGAACTTCAAAATTGGCTTTGACAGTGCTTCCAAAGGCGAGCTTGCGAACTCCTACGTCACTCCGGCCAACCCGACCGGCCAGACTACGGATGGCATCTTCAATGCCTCGCCTAACATCCTGTACTTCCACAAGGTTAAGAATCCTGACGGTAATCCTAAGGAAAATAATCCCAACGATCCCGAGGATGCCTACGATATCGCACAGCGGTATGAGGACTTCATTAATGCGGACTCTGTGAAAAGCTACATTGATGCGGTCGAAGACTATAAGAAATCGGAAGATATCTCGCGCGATTTGCTGTCAACCGTGTTCAAGACCGAGTTCATCGACAAAATCGGCACCGACAAGGACCACATGTGGTACAACACCATTGACGGCAAGCCCTATGACGACGAGGATGAGAATCTGATTGAGGACGGCACCAGCGACCATTACATCGGCAATTGCGCCCCCAATGCGAAGCCGGATGACAAGGACGCTTGCGGTGAGGCTTCCAAGAGCATTGAATCCGTGGTTGATGCCGCGATGGATCTGTACAACCTGTATATCATCGCTGCTGATATGACCGTGGAGAATGCCGGCTCCCACACCTTCGACTTTGACCAGTATTTCGCAGATATCGCTCCGACCGAGGGAGAGACTTTTGCAGAGACTTTTGCATGGATTCTGGATGCCGAAGATTTTTATGAGAAGGGTCCCAGCGTGGCTGGTCAGACCGAGACCTACCGCATCGCCCAGCCGCTGCTCGACGACTTCTTCAACTCGATCGACGATCGCGTGGCCGACGGCGGCACAACCGCCGCAACCTTCCGTTTCGCCCACGCCGAGACCATCATACCGTTCGCCGCGTTGATCAAGGCTCCAGGCTCCGAAGAACAAATTCCGCAAGACAAGATCTACGACCCGCTGGACTTGCTCGGAGACCAGGGATATCAGAGCAACTGGTATGGCGAGTCCGTCACCCCGATGGCGGCCAACATCCAGTGGGATGTGGCCACCAAGGACGGCAAAGATCCGAAGACCGGCAAGGCCTACACCCCGCTGGTCCGCATGCTGTACAACGAGACCGAGGTGCCGTTCAACGCCTCCTGCACGCCGGTGGCCGAAGGCTCCACCTGGTACAAGGAATCCGAGCTGAAGAGCTGCCTGGGTTTGGAGGAGAAGCGTGACCAGATGGACGAGGAACCGACCATCACGGTCGATACCGACACCTCGGGCGATCAGCAGCAGGACGGCAACACCCAGAATGATCAGAAACAGGACGCCGGCGATGCCACCAAGCAGCCGTCGGCCTCCGACCGGCCGAAGACGATCCCCAAAACCGGTTCGGCCATGATCGTGCCGGCCGTGGCCGGGGTGGTGCTGGTCGCCGCCGGCGTCACGCTGGTGTTTATCAGGCGTGCCAAACAGCGCTGACCAGGCCGTCATGCGATCTGAGGCGTCCGGTTTCCGGGCGCCTCTCGTCATATACGACATGCCGGAGGCGTGGCAAAGCCACCCTTAAAGTTTGCCGACTTTGGCCTATACCGTCAAAACCGGCAAACTTGAGGGGTATCTTTGCCACCGCTTCGGCGTGTCGTGTGCTGGCCCGGTGGATGCGACAGCATGGGGCGGAGCCATCTCACGATTCGGCTGGTACGAGGTGCCTCGTTTGAAAGTGAGCGCGAAACTGTGGCTGGTACCTCACCAAAA
>SAMEA3387449__coassemble_2491_pt1 | contig 6567 bp, 7 predicted proteins | sample SAMEA3387449__metabat2_low_PE_011 | metagenome-assembled genome bin SAMEA3387449 (sample SAMEA3387449) | Felis catus | biome: Faeces | place: United Kingdom | collected 2012
GGAATGGCTGCATGACTATCTCCAAGAAAACGTCCGCAGCCCCTAACGCCCGATTTTTTGCGCACTTTCGGATTCCGGGTCTGACGTAAGAGGGCATGGCCCGCGTCCTGTGTACGATTTTCATTCGCCAAAACGAAAGAACCGCGGTTGGAAGCCAGGAGACGGAACCATGCCCGAGAACATCATACAGATCGACCAGAACCTGCTCGAGACCAGGCTCGACCGCTTGGTCGCCGAAAAGGTCGCCGAGCTATTGAACGCGATGCTCGACGCCGAGGCCGACGAGATCGCCAACGCCGCCAAGTACGAGCGCACCGGGGAGCGGAAGGCGTACAGGGCCGGCCACTACGACCGGAGCCTGACCGCCAAGGCCGGCAGGCTCGCGTTGAAGGTGCCCAAACTCAAGGGCGCGGTCTTCGAGTCCGCGGTCATCGAACGATACCGGAGACGCGAGGAGAGTGTCGAGGAGGCCCTCATCGACATGTACCTGGCCGGCGTGAGCTGTTTTTAGTCAAGTTGGTGTTTCGGTTTTCGTCGGGTATTTTTTGCGGTTTTGGGCGTGGGTGTGCCGGCCGGGGGTGTTTATTGGTTTTGGGGTTTGCCGAACATGAGTGCCTGGCTGATGCGGTGGCTTTGTCCGGTGAACTCGATGAGTCGTCCGTGGTGGACGATGCGGTCGATGATCGAGGCGGCGAGTTTGTCGTCGGCGAAGATCGTGCCCCATTTGCTGAACTCGATGTTCGTGGTGAAGATGATGCTCCTTCTCTCGTAGCTGCCGGCGATGACCTGGTAGAGCAGTCTGGCGCCGTCGACGTCGAAGGGCACGTAGCCGAACTCGTCCAGGATGATCAGATCGGCTTTGGCGATGTCCTTGAGCATGGTCTCGAGGGTTCCCTCGCGCTTGGCGCGGCCCAGCTGAAGGACGAGCTCGGCGGTGGGCAGGAAGCGTACGTTCATGCCCCGGTCGATCGCGCTCATGCCCAGCGCGGTGGCCAGGTGGGTCTTGCCGCGTCCGGTCTTCCCGTAGAACACGAGGTCCTGGGCCCTGCCGACGAAGTCCAGGGAGAGCAGCTCGTCCCGGGCGTACCCGTCGGGCAGCTTCACGTTCGTGAAGTCGTAGCCGTCCAGCGTCTTGGGGACGGGGAACCGGGCGCGGCGCAGGAGCCTGGCGCGCTTCGCGGTCTCGCGGTTGTCCAGTTCCGTGTGCAGCAGCCGGTCGACGGCCTGGAGCTGCCGTGGCGTGGCCCAGGCCAGCAGGTCGTCGATGGTGGCTTGGGAGATGAACAGGGCGCGGGCCCTCGCCCGCAGCCGGTCGATGTCCGTACGTTCCTCGTTCCTCTGGTTCATGCGTTGTCCTCCCTCCCGGCGAACGCCAGGTCGTATTCGGTCAGATCGACGGGCTCGTCGTAGGCGACGGGCTCGGTCCCGGCGGCGTGTCGGGCCGCGGCCAGGCATACGCCGGCGCGGTCGATGCCTCCGGTGGTCTCGAGGATCTCAGCCATCGCCGCCACCGCGTTCGCCCATCCGCTCTCGCGTTCGGCCTGCCGGAGCGTGCGCAGCCCCTCGGCGAGGACCGCGCGCGCCTGCCCGTCGAGCCATTCGCGCAGCGGGTCGGGAAGCGCCTCCCGGACCTGGCTGTTGGGCCAGGCCCCGGGCCTGTTGCACAGCAGCCCGATCTGCAGGGACGGGTCGTCGCTGCTGGTGGGGTTGTCGCCGTAGGCGCGCGGATGCGTCGTGATGCGGGCCCCGGAGGCATCGCAGCGGCCCGAACCTCGAACGCGCGCAGCCCGACGATCAGCTCGCGCCCCGCATGCTCGGGGCCGGCCGCGTACCGGTGCCTGCCCTCGACGGTGACGATCCCGTACTTGTCGGCCTTCATGCGTTTCCACGCGGCCACGTCGAAGCGCGCCTCCGGCAGCGCCAGCAGCGCCTTGCGGTCCTCGGCAAACAGGTCCGTCTCGCGACCTCCCTTGCGGTAGTGGTCCTTGTCGCCCAGCGCGAGGCACCGTTCAAGCAGCCTGACGTTAAACGCCGGCATGCCCCCGCACGCTCGGCACCGGCACGAACAGCTTGCGGCGCACCGCGCCGACCCGGGACTCCACGCCGCCCTTCTCGTGGCCCGCGTACGCGTTGCAGAACACGTACTCGAACCCGTAATGCGCCTGGAACGACTGGAACAGGCGCGTCAGCCTCACCCGCTCGAACATCCTGCGCCCCACGCCCGCGGCGTTATCGAACACGATCCGCGGCGGCACGCCGCCCAGCCACTCGAAGATGTCGCGAAGCGCCTGGCACGCGCACTCAGCGTTCTCCCCGGGCATAAGCTGGCTCGGGCCGACGTTCGAATACGGGAAATCCAGCACGAAATGACGCATACGCGACACCTCGCCCCGGAACCTGACGTCGACCCCGCGCGGAATCGGCCTGCGCCTCGCCCGGATGCCACACCAGGTCGAGGTAGCCGGCCTCGCGCTCCGCGAGCGGACCCGCGCCGCAGCTGCGCGACCTTCCTCGTCACGGTCGACAGCGACACCTCCGCCCCGTACTCGTCACGCAGACGCTCCCATATCCGGGTCGCGGTATGCCGCTGCTTGCGCCACGTGCAGCGATCCTCCGCGAGCCACTGCCCGAATCACCGGCACGTAACGGTCCGACGGCCGACTCCGCGTGTTTCCGCTTGACCGGCGGCCTGGGAGACAAATCCCCCGCCTTCAGGTACTTGCGCACCGTCGGCTCGCTGACGTTCTCGCTACGCGCTATCGACGCGATCGACTCGCCGTTCATCCTGCGACGGCGAATAGACTGGACTTTGGGCATGCTGATCATAACCTTTCCGGACCTCCTTGACGGAAAACGAAGCACCATCAAGATAAGGCCCACGGGTGGTCGGCATGCCTTTGCCTAAACCCGAAAAAACTACATGACTAAAACCTCAACAAACAATTGAACAAAAACACGTGAGCACCCGGCAGGTGGACGACATCAGCCAATTGCTGTGGGGCGACAGGATGCCGTCCCAGACCCTGAGCGACAAGCTCAAGAAGGTGTACGGGGAGATCGAGGCGTGGCGCACGAGGCCGTTGGAGGACGAGTACCCGTACGTGTTCATGGACGGCGTGTGGCACAAGCGTTCATGGGGCGGGCACGTGTGTATTTGTTTAATGGTTTGTGTGCCGGTTTATCGCGGGTTTGTTGGCCGTGTTATCGGTGAAAAGTTGACCATGTGATCGTGTTGTCGGCGTGGAGAGGCGTTGGCCCGTCCGGTCTTGTTAGATTCCCGAGTTGAGGCAACCATTCGCAGGTATCTCGGGAAGGAAAGGACATGACGGTGCCAACGCCCATACAACAACGTATCAGGATTCTCGACGCGAGGGGTGTGTCCTGGCGTCGCATATCGAAGGAGGTCGGGGTGTCCAGACAGACGGTGCGCAAGTACGCGCAGTTGGAGGACTGCTCGCCGGAGCCCCCGGCCCGTCCTGCGGCGGTCTCGAAGCTCGACCCGTACAAGCCGTTGATCGGCAAGTGGTTGGAGGCGGACCGGTTCATGCCGCGCAAGCAGCGGCATACGGCCAGGCGCGTGTATGACAGGCTGGTCGAGGAGCAGGGGTTCGATGGTTCGTACCAGATCGTGCAGCGGTACGTGAAGCGCTGGAGGCAGGAGCATCGGCTTCCCGGTGACGGGTATCTGGAATTGGAGTGGTCGCCGGGCGTGATGCAGGCGGATTTTGGTTTGGCGCAGGCCGTGATCGCCGGGAACCGGACGGACGTGCATTGCCTGGTGGTCTCGTTCCCGCATTCGAACATGCGGTACGCGGTGGCGTTGCCCGGGGAGAACGCGGAGTGCGTGTGCGAGGGGCTGCTCGAGGTGTTCGAGCACATCGGCGCCGTGCCGCCGGTGCTGGTGCTCGACAACGCCACCGGCGCGGCGCACCGGGTCTCGTGGGACAGGATCGTGGTGGTGGAGGTGTTCCAGAGGTTCGTCGCGCATCACCGGATCGAGGTCAGGTTCTGCAATCCGGGCGCGGGCAACGAGAAGGGCAGCGTGGAGAACGCGGTCGGGTTCCTGCGCCGCAACGTGATGGTCCCGTTGCCGAACGCCGAGTCGCATGCGCAGCTGACGAGGTTCATGCTCTCCAGGTGCGACCGGATCGCCGAGGATCCCCATTACCGCAAGGGCGAGCCGATCAGGGACCTGTTCGCGCGGGATCGGGAGGCGATGGCCCCGATGCCTGGAACCCGGTTCGACGCGTGCCGGTGGGAGGTGCGCAAGGCCGACGGCGAGGGATGCGTGAGCGTGGACTCGCACCGTTATCTCGCGGGTCCGTCGTGGCGCGGGTGGACGCTCGACGTCGGGCTGCGCGCGTTCGACGTGGAGATCCGCACCCGTGACGGGCGCAGGGTCGGCAAGTTGCCCCGCGCCTACGGCGGGGACACCGGCACGGTGCGGGATCCGGCGGTGCTGCTGCCCGCGTTGGCCAGAAAGCCGCGCGCGTGGGGAGAGAGCCCCATACGCGCGGATTTCCCCGACAGGCTCCGGCTGAGCATCGACGCGATGGAGTCCAGGGAGCGGCAGCGTACGCTCCGGCTGATTCACAGGGCATCGGAGAGCGCCGGATTCGATGCCGCGGCCCGTGCCGCCGAACGCCTCGTGGAACAGGGGCACGGCATCGACGAGGCGAGCCTGATGACGCTGGCGCGCAGGATCGCCGCGGGCGAGACGCCGCACGACGAGCCCGCCCCGGACCTGCACGACTACGACCGGTTCATGCGGCCGTCCGACGACCGGAAGGAGGCATGATGACCAAACCCGGAACCGCACAGCCCGACACGAGACGGCGTCGCGCGTCGACCGGGCAGCTGATGGACGGGATCATGGGACTCGCCCGCCGGCTGCCGCTGACCCGCCAGGTATTGGCCGACCAATTGGAGACGGCCACGCCCGCGCAGATGGAGTTCATGCACGCGTGGATGAACGCCGAGATCGATTCCCGGGAACGTTCCAAACGCGCGCGACTGCTCAAGCAGGCCGGGTTCCCCCAAACCAAGACGCTCGACGGCTACGACTGGACACCCCTGCGCTTCCCCGTCGACTACGGGCGGCAGGCATTGGAATCCCTCGACTTCGTCGAGCACACGGAGGACGTGGTCATGTTCGGCCCTCCCGGCACCGGCAAGACCCACCTGGCCATCGCGCTGGCCCGGCAGGCCTGCCTGGAGGGCGTACCGACCCGGTTCTTCACCGCCGCCGAGCTCGTCATGCGACTACTGCGCGCCAACGCGGAGAACAGGCTCGACCGGGAGCTCTCCCAGATCGGCAGGGCCAGGCTCCTGGTCGTCGACGAGCTCGGATACATCCCGATCGACGAGGAAGGCAGCCGCCTCCTGTTCCAGGTCGTCACCAACGCGTACGAAAGACAGAGCATCGTCTACACCACCAACATCGAGTTCAGCGGATGGGGCAGGATCTTCGGCGACCCCAACATGGCCGCCGCGATCATCGACCGTACCGTCCACCACGGCAGGATGATCAGATTCGAGGGCGACAGCTACCGCAAAACCCACGCCCTCATGCAATAACCCAGAAACCACCGACCGGACAGGCCCAGCCACGACAAACCGGCAACATAACGACCGGTAACCCGGTCAACTTCCCCACGGTAAGACGGCACACGCCGAGTTGACAAAATACAGCACGTGGAGAACGTCAGCGTCCTGGTCGCCATCGGAGTCAACGCGGAGGGGCACCGCGAGGTGATCGGCGTGGCCGAGGGCATGAAGGAGGACAGGGACAGCTGGGAGCAGTTCGTCCGCTCCATGATCGAACGCGGCCTGAAGGGCGTGCGCCTGGTGGTCGGCGACCGGTGCGCCGGACTCGTCGCCACGGTCGGCTCGATGCTGCCCAAGGCGAGATACCAGCGGTGCATGGTGCATTTCATGCGCAACGTGCTCTCGAAGACGCCGCCGATACACCGCGAATGGGCGTCCGCCGCCCTCAAGGCCATATTCGCCATGGAATCCCGGGAATCCGCCCTGGCCAAGGCCGAACAGGTCGCCACGGAGATGGAATCCAGGAGGCTCAAGGCCGCCGCGAACTGCCTGCGCGAGGGCGTCGGCGAGACGACGACCTACCTGCTGGACGAGTTCCCGGACGGGCACCGCAGGAGGATCCGCACGAACAACATGATCGAGCGGCTGAACAGGGAGATCCGCCGGCGCACGCGCGTGGTGGGCGGCTTCCCCGACGGGAACAGCGCGTTGATGCTCATATGCGCCCGCATCCGTCACGTCACCGCGAACGAATGGTCGACCCGCCGCTATCTCGACATGTCCCGGCTCGGTGACAACCTCGTGGAAGCGAACTGACTATCGCGCCATGGACGGCCACGATCCAAAGTGCGCAACTTTTCGGGCACTACCCCTCAAACCGGTCGATCAACAGGGTCTTCTCCCTGTTCGACAGGCGCCGCAGGTCGGCGCCGGGGTCTTTTTTCTGCGACCTCCACCGCCTCCCGCATCAACGCGTTCCCCCCGGCTCCGGTTCCTCGACCCTGCGGCGCAAGGCATCCG